>WLWD01001278.1_pt1 | contig 162252 bp, 129 predicted proteins | sample 6712731 | NCBI WGS metagenome assembly WLWD01 (sample SAMN12718690, study PRJNA576275) | sponge metagenome | isolation source: marine sponge | host: Mycale hentscheli | place: New Zealand: South Island, Marlborough, Capsize Point | collected 2014-11-01
ATTAGTATATTAGTTATTATTTATTAGTATTAAAATAGTGCCATGGGATTGATTCCCATTAGTTGCTGTTCTGATCACATGCCATAAATTCTTTATTTCTTAATGTGTCAGAGTAATTATATAACTAGAGCACTGAAGTGCAAACCCTCAGCGCTAGTTAGCTAGTATGAAGTGATTTGCAACCTGCAAGCTGGCTCACGTGACAAGCAAGTTTTTAAGGGGCGTTCCCATTACCGTAACGTACGATTGTAGGACTGAAATTCTACTCGCTTTTTCTTGAAAACTAAGTCAAAACTAACAATTCTGGCACATTAAAGGGACTTACTCTGTGAAGTGCTATAGTTTGATGTCGCTTTCAAAGCCTGGGTAGCCGTACTCTTCGAGATTCCCTGTTGACTGAATGACTGAATGAGTGACTGAATGACTGACAGGTTGACTACTATATACCCTCAGGCGCATGCGCACTGAGGGTTAATGAATGTATTGGCGAAAACTTTTATGTATTAATACCATTTAAAAAACAAAGTGTTTGCTGTTGCAGAACAAGCTCCCACATTAGTAACAGTAGTCCCTCCGAGATCTCCACTGTCAATTGGAGATCCTTTACGTCTCTCATGTTCTATTATGTTGGCAAATCCCTTGACATCTGGTACCTCACTGGAAGTCACATGGATTCAACCTGATAATTCTACGGCATCTTCTGCTGATATGGTTTATACTAGTGCTACTTCCTTCTCTGCTACACTCAATATTACATCTCTTACTCCATCTCATGCTGGACTCTATCAATGTTCTGTCAGAATAGCATCTACTGTACCGCAGATTTCAAGTAGTCAATCTACTATAGATTATAATACTGTTTCAATCCAGTGTGAGTTCATTTACTATAACCCTTTTTGGTTAATTTTACCATGCAGCCTTGATTGGGGATTATTTTTTTGCATTTTTTCCTACAAACATTGAAATTTCTTTATTTTCTGAAAATAATGAACTATTGTCTGAGCATATCGACTGTTTTCATATCACATGTATTTTGGATAACTTTATGATCAATATAGTTAGAGAAGAGGTGAATTTAAAGCATAAAGAGCAAAAAAAGTTTTTGACACCTGATGAGTTAAAAAAATACTTCTGAATTGTCGTTGTTCAAGTTGTACAGAATATTTTGTTTGTTCATGTGCATTTGAAATACATTGATAACAACATTAGTAAAATTTCGTTTAGATGTCAACTACACACATTAAAAACAATAACATTGATGGTAACTAACTTTGTTACACATCAACAATTGGAGTATAAGTATGGTGCTATTTTCCTATAGGCATAAGCATAGTCATTATCTGTTTTTATTGTAATGGGTTCGTGTACTATCACATTTAGTTCGTCCTCCCTCTTCTGTGATAGTGTCTACATCTCCTCCTGTCATATATGAAGGAATGTCTTATACTGTCACTTGTTCTATTGAGTTATTTGAAGAGTTGATCAATGGAGTAACATTAGATGTGACATGGACTGGACCGGGTGGCTCGACTCCTAGTGATATTGTATCTGGTTCAGGAACATCCTATACCAGTACTGTTAGTAGAACTGTAGCCAGGACTTCAGATGGAGGCAACTATACCTGTACAGTCAGGGTATTGAGTTCTCTAAATCTTTTGTCATCCAGTCATACTATACTTCTGGATTTAGTGCGATAAATGTTGGTTAGTTAGAACTTTTGTTTATGTGAAGTACAATGTGGATAATTTTTACAAGGCAAATAGCTATAACCATTAGTTGCTAGCAAAGATCAATCTGTTACAGTAAATATTAATCAATTACTATGCTGAGATCTTTGAATCTTAAATATTATTGCAGTTTTAATATAAATAGCTATAACCATTAGTTGCTAGCAAATATCAATCTGTTACAGTAAATATCAATCAATTACTATACTGAGATGTTTGCATGTTAAATATTAATTTTTGTTATTGTTTTGATTATTGTCAATAAAAAACAGATGCCAAAAGGTATTTAAATGAAGTATTTTTTAAGTAGCATAAAATTATTAATTAATTAAAACTTTTTTGTGGTTGTGATTCAGTTGAAATGCCTTCTCCACCACTGATTCTGACCCCACAAACCACCTCCACTTCTATTACTATCACATGGACTCAGACTACTGGAGATGTAGTGGATTCCTATACTATATCATACTCCTTCACTGTTATTGGATGTGATGATGTCTCTGGTAGTGTTGGTAATAATAATATCATGGGAATAGATGGATCTACTAGAATGTACACTTTATCTGGTTTGGAAGAATACACTGAGTTCACGATTACCTTGACAGCAGTGAATGGAGCAGGAAGTACATCAGTCAGTAGGGTAGCTCGCACTGAGGCAGGTAACTACATACTTAGGGCATGATTATGTGTTGTTTGGGGAAAATCAACCTAAACACAGAAAATATATTTTTTGTGCAGCCACAGGTAAAACCTTACGAGTTTAAAACAATTGTAATGGTAGAAATGGAAAATAAACTATCGGCTCTAGCTTATGGTGCAGTGGTAGGCTAAAGTGAGCTCTAAAATTCAAGCTATGCCCAATCAGGTTAGAGCAGCTGCTAAAATATAAGTTGGGGCCTGGTACAGGCAACTTTACGGCATGAATTTCCAACCCTAATACAAACTATTGCAGCGAAGATATCTGCAACTTGCCATATCACTCTGACTGAGAGCAATACATGGTTTATTCTCAGCTAGATGTCTTCATTTCAGTAGTTTGTAATAGGTTAGCCTTTGGCTCATGATAATTAATTAGCCTGCTTTTGAAATATTCGCCATCATCACACTCTGACTCATGTAATAAGTATTATAATTATTATGCATACCATTCAGATATATGAAATCAAATGTGTGATTGACAACTATTTGATGAAACCAAGTAGCTGTCAATATGAAGTTCACAAAGGGTTAGTACAAATTGAGTCATTTAGGTTGATTGAATGGCTTTTAGCTATTTTATTGCATGGTATTGATTCTTGGACAACAAGTACCCACACAACATTTCACCAACTTTTGTTTTTCAATGGTCAAAAGTTTGCAACGTTCTTCCAAAGACTTCAGCGATTGTTTTTTTCCGGATTACTCAACTTTTCTTTTTGTAGTTTTTCTTTCTTTGTTGCTGACCAATGCTTTGTGATTACAAATTAGTATTCTTAAAATGATGAGTGGCTATTTTATGCGTCTGAACTAATTTCTACATCATTACTCAAGGGAGAAAGTGAAAGAGGGTGCAATAGTTAAATAAGGCACTCCAAAAATTGCTAGGATGATAGATCCAGACAGTTTAATGTGCAAAAACTCCTTAGAATTACTCAGTTTTTCAGGTCACAGAAAGCTGCAGCTAATGGTTGTTATTGCAATGGAGACCTTTTACCTGATGTAATTTCTGGTAATTCAGATAGATGCTTATAACTAAGATGATTACTAATACTCAGGAAAACTGGCCATTCTGTATTTGTTTGTTAAAACTACAGCAAAAATCTGTGGCTTATTTTAGTATCCCTGTTGGTGGAGAGCTTGTTAAGCTAAAATATAATCAAATAGCAAGTAATGCAGTGATTATATATATAACTAGCCATTTATTAGTATTATGAGGGAATGTTGTGATGAGCTGCTGGTAATTCTGAGTGTTTAATACTAAATATTACTCCCAGAAAAGCTATTAGTATGCTGGAAACTTAAGGTACCTACGTATTCTGATTTTTGTTGTTAAAATTACAGAAAACTCTGGTCAGTTTTATTTGTAGCTGAGTGATAGTTGTCAAAAGTTACTCAGGAGAAGTTTCAGGGGGGTCCAAGGGGTTTAGCCCCCTCCTCCTTAAAATTTATGCTCTTCATTTGTGCACAAATATCCAATCATTTATATTTTAATAAATTTCATAAGGTTTGAATTAAGGGCCCCTCCCCGTAATTAGCGCTGAAATCGCCCATAGTAAGGGGGACTTAGAATGGCTAGCATCAGAGGCTACTACAAGGGTAAAGTAATTCTATGTTAGTTTACTAAAATTAATGATACTTTTGACATGCTTCCTACAAAGGCAGAAGCTAAAATACATCGTATAAGAATTAAAAAAACCTAACTAAGCAGGCACGCTCAACATTTGCGCTCAACATTTTGTGCTCAAGCACACCATTAGTTATATACAGTATGTGTGTGTGGCCGTACGTATGTCATTTTGTACTTGACCCTCACATTTTTGGGTTCATTAGTAGGTCGACCCCATCATAATACTCTACTAATACATATTACCTTCATTCACATAATTTGTTAGGCTTTTCCCAGTCCTATTGGCAACTGTAGCAGTGAGCAATTTTTAACTTGTCTATGGTAAAAAGCGAAGTAGAAACTTTAAAAAACTAAATAAATTCAGTCATTTGCTATTTTGCGTTCAGGTTGAAAAGAAAATATTAACTTTTATTATAATATTAAGGTTAAATTTTAATGTTTTAGCTACCCTGCTGTTTGAATCACATGTGCACAATCGATAACTTGCCATTTATGCTTAAGCACATCACTAGTTATTACTTGAATAAAAACAGTGGTTGAATTATTTAATTAATAAGTACGCACATAACAATATAATTTATTGTGTTAGGCATAGCTACTAACAAATACTCCTTAAGAGACTGCAAATAATTTTAACAATTTATCACATGTTGCACATACATGCACTGTCTCTGGACTTAGTAGGTAGCAACATACTTCACTTATAGACTGCCTAAGAGTAACATGATTAACAGACCACTAATATCAAAATGTGGTGTGCAAACTTAAGTAGTATGATCATTATTATGATTATTTCTCATTCCTTAGCCAATAAATACCTGTATGTGCTTTGATGACATTATTTCAAACCATATAAGCAAGTTTTATAAAATGGCAACATTGTATTTATTATACTCAGTACAAATTTAATAAGATTGATATGCACATGTCCTCTATATGAAAACTGGTATAACTGGTATAAAAATTTAAAAAAATATTACAAATCTGTACACTAAAAGATAAAGTTTCCTTGTTTCCCAGATAATAGTGTCTCACTTGCCAACAACAAAAGAATTAGAACAACTTAACAATAAGTCATTTATCAAATGTTATATTTAACCTACAAAATATTTTCCAAATGTTTAGTTCCAGCAATCATTTTATTGATTTATGAGTCGGCTATTTTTTCCACTATGAAGAAGATATCTCAAATTTAATTCCACACTGCCTAATTTTGCTATGAAACAACTTTAGCTAAGAACTACTATATGCTATTTTCTGTACCTGAAGAAGGCCAGCAAACTTGGTTGGAGCATTACACTAGAAATTACCCAAATAGAAATATATAGAACCAACTTTTCAAAGTTAAAAATTTTAACTAATTTATTCTTTTCTAACATATTTTCTCATTTTGTCTAGCTTCACCTACTGCTGCACCTTCTTTAATTATCCAATCTTCTTCTCCAATATCCATTTCCATAACATGGGATGAGATTCCTTGTCTTGAGATAAATGGAATGAATATAGCAAGATACATTGTGCGTATTTGTCAGGTTACTGGTTCTGATTGTGTTGGCACATTCATTGCTAATGCTGGTACTAACAGGATGTATACTTTTACAAAACTTATTCCAAGAACTTTATATAATATTAGTATTAGAGCTGATTCACAAGATAGAACATTTGCCACATTTGAGGGGTCTCTCTCACAACCTATTTCTGTAGAAACTGCTGCACCTCAAGGTTAGTGCACTTTGTGTGTTGTTACTTAGATAATCATTTTGGTCCCATTTCTTTAGGACTTGGCTTTCTCTTAACCGGCTCCCTGTATTCTACTAATTCGGCTATTAATCTCGCTAGTATAGGAGCAGATAGAAATGCTCTGAGGTGTCTCACTCCTCTTACATTATGCTGTAGGAGTAGTGATACAGGCACTAGTTCTCTTGGTAGCTGGAGATATCCAGATAGAGCTTTTGTTCATGGTATAAGCGATGGTGACAGTATATCCAGGAGTAGAGGACCTAGTTCAGTTATTCTTCATCGTACTAACAATGCTATGTCTCCTACTGGAGTATATACATGTGAAATACCTGATACTAATGGGACTATTAAACAACTGGATGTCTACTTATATGTGGGACAATTACCAGGTCAGTTCTTTAGTGACAGCTACTGCAGTAAGTTTCAAAATATTATATTAATTTTTAATGCAGTTTATTTTTTTATGTTCATTTATTTGATGTTAGTGTGTAACTTCAGAAGGACAAAACAAGCTCATCCTCCTATAGCACTTCAATTACTCTATATTAATCCTATACTATGACATCTAGCTATATTGCAAAAAATGAAGTTTGATTGTGTTCATAAACTGAGTTACAATAATTTCCTGTGTGCCACATGTCTTGTTGTTTGACTGGAGAGGGCCTATAGACTATATAATGAGTTGTGTTCACAAACTGCACAGTATTTTAAGGTGTGATATAATTATATGGTTAACTTTATGTTTAGGCAAATATTTAGCTTTGTGATATAGTATGCTAAATAGTAATAGCAAATATTTCTCATTCTAACAGCCACTATTGTTAATTAAAACTTAACCCGACGTTTAGACTTCTTGCCAAAGTCCTCTTCAGGGGGCAAGAAGTCGAAACATCGGGTTAAGTATTAATTAACAATGGCGGCTGTTAGAACGAAAAAAATTTGCTATTACTACAATTATTTCATCCAAGAATGACTGAATAATATGCTAAATGTGTGCAAAATATGAATAAACAATTATTATATTTTAATTTTTCTAATCTAGAATAAAAATTCAGTTCACACAATGTTGTATGTTTGTGCGTATAGCTGTCTTAATTTTTAACTATGATGAATTTTCTTTTAACTCCTATTTTCCCCTCTTACTGGAAAGCATTATATTTGAGCCTAGTTTTGTACAGGATTCAGTTTATTGTCAGATTGTAATCCTAACATTTATATGTAGATTTTACAGCTAATCTTAACTATTCTCGTCAGTCGCTGCAGTTAACATGCATCATTCGTGGAGGATTAGTAATATCAGTTCAGTGGACTAAAAATAATGTACCAATAATTACTGGCACTACTTTCATAGAGGCAGATCCTGTCATCGACAGATTGGCAGTTTCTACTATATATTTTCTCTCTGGTAATGTCTCTAACTTTGTTGGAACATTTGAATGTTCAGTTACTGATGGCAATGGAAGAACTTCTAGTAGTGGGCCACTTCTAATTAATGGTAAGCAATTAGTTAACAAACTTCTTAGGGTAGCCTATAAATTGGCATCCAGATAGAGGTTAGAAGCAATGAACATTGCTTAAAATATACAATTTTAAAGTGTGTTTGGGTTTGAGTCTTCTTCACTTACACACTAAAACTAGAACCAAAACATTCCGTATGCATACTGTACTAGAATTTCTCTTAACTAACACCATGCTGTTTAGATAGAACATTGCATAGCAATAAACCTGCTTATTTAATTAGAATGAATTAAGTCTTATTTGGTAGATATGTGTATGAAACTTCCGGTAATGGTGGTTGTACATGTAATTATGAGCTTCAGAAACTCGGAAGCCTGTAATTTGTTTAAAATAATATTAAATAGATATACGCATTTGAAATCACACAATATGTATTTGTATGTTTAGTGACTGACAGACATTCTAGTTCTGCCTCTTCTGTACTTTTGATTTCACCGTGTACTTAGGGATTATAGTAGAAAAAATTATCTTTAATTGTCCATTTTATTGCAGCTCATCATAACTTGTAGTAATTTAATATCAGCTATCATCATAGACTAAGGAATTGCAATTTTTTTTTCCATTATTCTATTTCAATTAATCATTTATATATATTTTTTGAGTTGTTGCTATTCTTAATTTTTCACTTATTTTAGGTTCTTGTAAGTCATAACTTTTTTTATAATGTAATGCTTTATTATATTTGTAGGTGTTGATGTTAGTGTGTCTCCTCCTATTCCACTGACTGTGGGACAACCTGCTACTCTCACTTGTGTGAATGTTCCTGGTGTGGCTGAACTCATAGAATGGAGGACTAGAGATGGAGTTGTATTATCTAGAGCTACATCAGTAGCCATGTCAGAGTATTATATCCCTCTCGTTAATGATAGTGTATCTCTTCATGATAATGGATTCACCTGCTATGTCACTAGAGCAAACTCTGGAGTGTTTAGCCAAACCCTTTCATTGACTGTATTTGGTAAGTAGCGAGTGTCATGAATTGTAACTTGTCTTGCAATCTCGGTCTGCAGTGGACCACCTCTTCATCATAGACACCAATAAGCGTGCGTAACAAACAATACAAATTTGCTCTTCACTATTTAGTTTGAATTAGACACTGTGAGGCAGTTTAAAGGAAAATGTTGCAAAAAAATTTAACATTCTTAACTTATCACTACAGGTATTGTGTACATTGTATTGTGTAATGTCAAGTTATTTATATATCTAGAAAGCACAAAGAATCTCACAGAAACAAAACATTATTGTTTTAGTATTAATGCTGTAAATGGTTGTATTCACAGTATTTATGATTCTGTAGTTCCATCTCCAGCTATTGATGTTAATGTGAGTACTTCAGGAAGTGTGAGAATAGGATCAGAACTGAACTTGACATGTGTAGTATTTGAGTTGTTCTCTGGACTTACTCAATCTCCTATGGCTACATGGACTACTACTACAAGTATTCCAGGATCTATTGAAACTACTACTACTACTGATAGGACAGTTGTTGTGTTAAATATTAATCCATTGAGAGCATCTCATCCAGTGACTTACACTTGCCAAGGATCAATATGTATTCCAGTTGACAGCAGGACACAAATGATTCAGGAAACGATTATGATTAGACCTCAAAGTTAGTGCAGTTGAGATAGTTGTAATTGTTAACTTTTCTTTCTTCATATTAAATAATTTTAGGTTTGAAGCATGGATAGCATTATATATATTATTGCTCAAAATTATGAACTGTTTTGGCATATATTTTCCATATCTCTCATAGCATGTCTTTTTGTCAAATGAGAATTTCACAGTTTGACTTTAAAATATTGAACCAGCACAAGGATTATATAATCCATATGTTATAACATATTTTTTCTTTTGGTTTCGATTATCTGATGTAACAATCGACTGGAATGTTTGTTTATAGCATAGCCATCTGATATTCTCACTGTATTCTTGAGATTTGGTGAACCCACATAGTAACTCAATGTTTAGTTGATTCTTTGCTCACAGTTTGTAGAATGCATGATTTATATATTTTTAATTAGTGATATCAAAATGTATAAGATCTCATACAATAGCTTAGGAAAATTCATATATTTTAGTGTTTTGTAATATTCATTGTTGCCACGTAAAACTCATGTTCTTATTTGTAAACATAATATCTGTGACCGTCTTAGTTATGGTAATGTATAATAGTTTCGTACATCATTGCACGATACTTGTAAGTAGTATTGCCCCTTATATTGTCTTAGTTTGTTTAAATTATCAAGTGATTCTTCATCTCTGTGTCACAAATACTGATTTAAAGTTTTTCTCATGATCATTAGCTTTTAGATTTAGCTGTATTATATTTCTGTCTGATTAAAAAACTATCCACATACTGTTTTATTTGTATCACCAAGTCAAGAATAGAATAAATCCTGAGGTACTTGATCGACTCATGAAATTTATTACTCCACATAAAGTCATACATTACTAGATAATAAGTTATAGTCAATGAAATATTGCATCACAATAAATGGGTGCATGACCCATAAAGAATAATTTCTCAGTTAAATGTGCTTGTTGAGCTCTGGTCATCAATGGACTACTGAATCCATCACTAGTAGAACATAAATATTAGATTACTGACTATTGCCATTATAGCAACATTATAGAGACATTTTTAGTAATTTTATTTGTCTATAATATTTGTATGGCAGTTCCTGCTCCTAATGTTTCTGTTATGATATCACCCGACTTGCTGCTGGTGGGTGGAGTAGATGATGTCATTCTTACCTGTTCGACTACCATTAACCAAAATATTGTGGATACTGGAGAATTAAGGTATTCTTTTATTTGGATCGATAGAGATGGTTCTGAGGTGAGAAATGGTAGTAGAACTGTTATAACTTCATCTACTACCAGCAGTTGGTCTACTCTCACTCTCTCTCCACTGAGTAGTGTGGACACCTTTTTTAGGTGTAATGTCACTATCTCAGAAGCTCAAAACACTCTTCAGAGAAGTAATACTGGAACTATGTCAATTTCTGTTAATTCACAATGTAAGTGTATTATTGCTTTTTTGATTGATTTAATATTAAGTTTGGATCATTCTATTAAGATAAAAAATTTGTGTTTATTTTAGTTCCCGATCCTCCACAAGTTAGGATCAGTAGTTCTGGTTCTACTACTGCTGGCGAATTGTATGCTGTCACATGTGATGTTAGTCTCAATCAAATCCTGAGACAGGCTCCAGTTATTGAGTGGGTGGGACCAAGTGGACTTGTACTAAATGATAATTCTTTAGAAGATATGCTATTGAGTAGTTCTTCTCCATCTACTTCACTGACTCTATCGTTTACTCCACTTCACACCAGTCATGCAGGAAGCTATGTTTGTAGAGCTATTGTCATGGACACCGATGCAAATTTACGAATTAGTAGTAATAACTCTTCAATTATTATGATTGACGGTAGGTAAAAGCTGTAAATACGTAGTACAATTAGTTTAACAATTTTTATTCTGGTTTAGTTCCAGCTCCTACTATAGCTATTACTGGCAGTCCTGTGAATGAAGACTTCCATGTTGGGCTCACTCTCACATTCACAGCCACAGCTACTTTCAACAGTGCAGTAGACACTAATCTTACAATACTCAGTTCCTGGACAAGTCAGAGAAATGTGAACACCACTGAAGTCACACGTAGTAGTAGCACTAATCCAATGGTATATTCTACTACTTTAACAGTTGATCTGCAAGACACACAAATTGTTCCAGAATCTTATTCAGTAGAACTTAATGTGCTATCAACAATGTACATTGTGGGAGTTCATACAAACAAGACAAGAATTATTATTGTAGAAGGTATGTATTGTTGTATAGCTACTTGATGAATAATTCACTGCCTGAAAAGTTTCTTTTGTCAACCATAACAAAATCATAAATTAGCATTATAATTTGTTGATAACTGGTAACTTCTACAGCCTTGTAAAGATTTTGTTAACTCTAGTTTACAGGTTTTGTTGTGGATGTAAATGTACTCTTTTCACGCTGTGTCTCTTTTGGGATTTCTAAATGGTCATACTTTTGAATATGTTGGAAAAAGAATTAGAATATTTTATAATTATATTCTATTTTTTTCCACATTTAAAGTTTAATTTGCCAGTGAGTTTAGCTAGTAAGAGCCAGACAGCATAAGGAGTGAAGATATTTGTTCCTAACATTAATCAATGTGTAAATGTGTATGTGTCATTTCAATTGTTAACTCATGTGACAGGGAGGCCTTTTATAATGATTTTTATGGGCTTCAAAGCAGGCTAACCTTGTGGCAGACCAAATGCTTGAACTTTTAGTTACTTTGTTAATAACCACTTACTAATGAATAGAAAACTATTGAAAGGTTTTTTTACAGAGCCATTAAAAAAAGTACATTATATTTTAGTGTGCTTCCAAATACTGCAATTTTAGTATGCCGTTATGCTTCAAGAAAGCTAGACTAGATGAGGAACTATCTAACTTTTTTGAAATACAAGCTGTAGCTCATAATGACTGTCCTTTTAATGGATTACCTATTACACATGGTACATAATTAAACTACGATGTTGAGTAGTAGATGGTAATGTCAAGGATGACAGTACCAAATGTCAAAACAACCCTATTATCTAAAATGTAGCTAAGCTAATTTGTTCGCCATATTATATGTCATGAAGAAAACCATTTGAAGTATTGAATTTAGCACTAAAGGGACTCTATACTCTTGGAATAAATGTGTTATGTGCATTTATCTAACTACATGGTTATTTGAATCCCATACATGCATAAACTTTCTCATACATGTAATGGAATTGAGTTAGCAGCATACTGGCGGCACAGGTCAATGACTCAACAGCTTAACTGTGTTCATTCCAGGTAATGTGCAATTTTAATATACAAATTGTAATGTTAATAATTTAAGATTGTATGTTTGTTAGTGTTACTTGATGTAAGAGTTGTGAAGCTCAAAGATGAATGTGTTAAGAAAATAATGCGATCAGCATTTTTTATGGATGACATTCTAGCCTAAAATAAACGTAAATTTAATTTGGCACCATTTATTTGAAGACTGCAATAGCTATAACGCAAATACTGACAATCAATGATGAAAAGTAGATAGATGCCACAAACAGACCAAGTTAGCTTGAAATGATTTCCAATTGTCAATATATATTTGAATCAAACATTTTGTTGTGATATGTGTTTGCTTTTAACTGTAAATGATGTATTTTATTATCAACTTTATTTTTGCATTTTTGTCAGCTTTTCCTCCACCAAATATTCAAGTACAGCCACAAGTAACTGAAGTTCTTGCAGGAGACACTTCAATCATTTCTTGTAATGCTTCTAGGCAAAGTACTCTACCACCTTCCACTACGATGAACTTATTTTGGTTAAGCAGCAGAAATGAGTTTATATCTACAACTTCAGATATGATCCTAGCTGGAGATATAACTAGCACCACTAATCTAGTCATAACAAGATCTCTGACTTTCACTCGTGTCAGAACTTCCCAGGCAGGGACTTACACTTGTGTAGTGAATATGACTATTCCTGGAGTAGTAGTAGATCATCAGGTCTCTAGGAGTGTCACTCTCACTGTTCAATGTGAGTAATTGTATGTCAAAATTATAATTGTTATTATTGTAATGTTAATGTTATTGTGTGATAGTACCACCAGCTACTTCTGTTGTCCTGACTCATAGTAGAGATCCATCATTTTATTGGGGTACTACACTCACACTAACATGTGTAGTTAATTGTGACACTCAACTAGTGGATACTCCAGTCTCCTTCAACATCAATATCACTGGACCAGACACCAATGCAGTTAATATCACAAACACCAATCAATCATATGTCATATTTAGACCTTTGCTACCAATTCATAATGGAACATATACCTGTATATCAATTATTGTTTCTAATAGTGACTCTACGTTTATTTTTCCAAGCAGGAAAAGTTTATCAAGTCCCTTATTTATACAGTTAACAGGTAATACCAATTCAGCTTTATAACAATGTTACAATTTGATCTTTCATTATTATAATAGAATTACCATCTCCTATTATATCAGTTCTACCAGCTCCTAATTCTGAGGCTGGGCAGTCAGTCTCACTTTCCTGTACAGTAACTGTAGTAGTGAACCTCATTGTTAATCCTCACATTGAATGGATAAAAGTAGGTGGCTCTATAATTACAAATAATCAAAACACCTCTGTAATAAATACAGTAGTCTCAGGAACTGTTTCTACGCTGAATGTGTCCTTTAATCCTCTACTGACATCACATGCTGGACAGTATCAATGCAGAAGTAGTGTTAATATTTCTGATGTTCCAGTAGTGTTCAATAACATAACTACTTCATTATATGTTGCAAGTACGTTCTATCATAAATGAACATGCACAGATAAGGAGTACCCTATATGAGTGCACAAATTTATTGCGAGCTAGTATATTAGTATGACACTGTAATAGGGGGTGATATGATTAACAAACTTTTGATGTATTACTGGCATGCACCATTTTTAACTTGCATTTCAAAACAAAGGACTCATGTATGATGTGCTAAGTTTTGTTCTGTTACTATGACAGTGAGTTTTATTCATTGTGCACTATATTTATAATATTTACAATGTTTATTTTGCCACTGTGGTTGAAACTCTGCAATAGTTTATAAATTTCCACGTAATACTAAATGTAGCATGTCATTAATTTATATTGTTACTATAGATCCTCCAGCTTCAATTACCATAGAAATTGTAGGAAGAGTTATACAAGGTACTAGTGCTAGTCTTATCAGTACTTCTACTGTAAACTTACATGTTGTGAATACTCCAATTCAATTCACTGGGAGGTGGACAAGACACGATGGCAGTACTGAATTTGAGGAAGTCACCTCAGTATCTGACTCTGTAACTCAACAGAATATTTACTCTAGCACTCTACTATTCTCTACATTTAGAAATAACTATTCAGATGGAGGACTTTATATATTCTCTATTTCTCTGAACTCTCAGAATACATATATCTTACCAGTCACTACTAACAAAACTATAATTGTTAATGTGGAAGAGTATCCTCAACTCAATATTACAACACAAACACAAAAAACATTGTGTGGACAAGATGATGGACTCATTCTATCTGCCAGTACTACTCTATTAACAGGTACTGACTTGAATGCTACAGTATCATACACATGGACCAGAGAAAACAACACAGTCAGTATAGAGAGTGGTCAATATTTAGAATCAGCATCGCTAAGATTATGTTCCTTAACTAGAGAGACAATAGGGGAGTACAATGTCACTGTTTGTCTTCATATAACAGGAAGTGGCATATACAATCATTGTTATAGTGCTACCTATAATATTACATTGGAAGGTAAGACAATTACATTAATGATCAGTTGTTTATTGTTGTGTTCTTGCCTATACTCATTTAGTTCCAGTTCTAGTAGTTTCCGTCACTATCAGAGGCTACCCTATCAATTCCAACTTTTATTCCGGACTTGAACTCAACTTAACATGTGCTATAGATATTTCAGTTTCTGTCTTAGACAACATCCAACAAATCAGAGTGATGTCACAATGGAGGAGATACAACACAGCACTCACTCAAGACAACAGAAGAACTATTACAATGCCACAAGAAGTGGTGCCTATGCTATATCATACCAGTATAATATTTAATTCTCTAGACAAGAGCAGAGATGAAGGAAATTATAAATGCAGTGTTGATGTCATATTTGCTAGAGAAGACCAGACATTAACAATATCGAATTCTTCAAATACCCTAATATTTGTTCCTAGTAAGTTCAAATTTAGTTTATTGATCTTATTTTGTATTCTATTAATTCTATCTAATACTTTCAGTACTTATTATTTGGGATGATAGTATATATTTATAGCATTTTTTTGTGTTTCATAAAAGGATCTTATAGCTTTAATTGCATGTAAGTACTAAATATTTTTACATATATTACTATTTAGCATTTATGCACATATTTAGAGGCATAGCTACATCTGGTATTTGGTTTTGCATGTAATAGCATGCTAATTTAGGCTGTCATTAGTAATACATTCATCTATGCTCTGTAATGCCTTAATACTGCTTCAACGTAGTTCATTGACAGTCATAAAGACAGTTAGACAGGGATAAATTAGTTTAAACCAGTTTTTGATTCATAATGTATATTAGTTTACTATTTTGTTTGTTGTTCAGAATCCCTGTCAGTATCTGCTATTATTCATGTACTTTCACAGTGTATTTCAAAATGATCAAATGATTATTATCTAATCACTTTCTCTTTGAAAAGTGCCTTTAGCTACAGATCAATTATCCTCTGAAATTGTTTATGCAAACAATATTTAATTAGGATTTATAATACATTTACATAATATGTTGGTATATACTACAAGAATTAATCCACCCTAGCTAACCACAAATTATTCCACTGATTGATTTTGGACAAGCTAGACTGTTTCTTACTTGGATTACTTGAATTTTGTCAGAATATTGTTGTTATTTTTTGCACTTTTAGCTTTTACTTTACTTTTATTAATATGTTTGGCACATCTTATTTAAATATTCATATAAATTTTGCTGTACTTCCTGAAGTATTTGGAATGATTATTTGTAACTTTTTTAACCCAAGCAATGCCACATGTACCTGTATGTGCAGGATGTGTGTATGCGTGTGTTCATTGTAGCTGCCAACAACTTGCTTTTGATAAAGAATTATGCAGACAAAAAATAAAATGAGCATACCTAGTATTACCACGTCTGCATGTATATAATATTAATATACAATATAAATTATATATTTGTTATTATAATTATAAAGTAATGTAACCTTGTGACTTAATATTGTTCACAGCTATATACTTCCAGCTCATGTTTGGTAGCATTTCTGATTGTAACGTTTGGAGGGTAAGTGTGTTATCTGAATGAGGTGTTACTTTGTGTATGACTATTGATATAATGTTGCAGTCCAGTGAGGCAAATTTGAAGGACATTGATATCGTAAATGCACTAGTGAATCTAGTGTCACTTCAATGTGGGTGTGACTTCACTACCTCTCAACTCACAGACAGAGTGTTCCTTTGTGATTCATCTTCTCCTAATGCTTTAACTTATCAAGCACAACTACATGGCACAAGACATGCTAATGTCTCCCAACTTGCTAGTATAATTCAAGGTTTGTCTCAGGAGACAACATCTATTCCTGTGCAGCTTTCTCTACTAACCATACAGAGTTTCTGCATCGTATCATCAACTAGTTTGTCACCATGCAGTCAAAATGATGAGAAGAATGGTGCTCTACCAGTGAATATTATAATAGCTGTTGTTGTAGTTATTATAGTAATTGTTTTAATCGTGGTTATTGCTGGTATAATTATGACATACTTTGTCAGAAGACACAATCATGGTAAACATGCTAAGTAAGTTAACTGTTTTGGTATCTTCTTGTGGTGTACTAAACTACACAATTATAATATTCACAAGGAATTCCCCATTGTAATTTTGAGAATTATTATGCATCCATTCACCTGCCAATAAAAAAGTATATTGAACAATCTGAAGGTGAATACAAAGCTTTGAACATTGCCAAAAGTTATATTATTATGGTACAATTACATTATGGAAACAAAAACTTAAATCTTTGGTCTAAATATGCATTTTTCTTACAATAAGCATAAATTGATTAGATCTGTGAGATTCGTAAGCATAGAATATGGAAGCTTAAGAACATCAATAAGAATATAGTTATGCCTTTTATATAATTCATATTGAAATAACCCAGAAGATATTATAATGACAGACAATGCAAACAAAATTTTATATTTTCATATAATTTTCCCTTTTGTCCTGTTTGTCCCTGAAATGAGCCCTATAGCTATGTGCATACACACCGGTTAAACTTAGATTCTAGCTTTCATTTAACTAACTAACCTAAAGAGAAATGACTACACTGGCTACTACCACAGCATTTCCATTCTATATTGAAGTAAACAACTAGACTCAAACAGTAAAACAGCATTAGCTCTTACAAGAATTTAATGCTACAAAAACAAATATTTAATATATTATATATAATATATATATATATATATATATATATATATATATATTAATGTTCTCTACTCTTCTTCATATTCATTCAGACAAACGATTACAGAGGTTACACTGGATACTAAAGCAATTGACACCCATAATTATGAAGATATACAAAAGTACAGCAAGGCACCCTTAGCCACTAATGATGAAGATGTTTCAGGAGACTTGGTGACTTCTGCATGTCCAGCATATGCTACTACTACATTTATATCCGATGAGAATAAAACAGAAGGTGATTATGAACTTATAGGACACTTATGAGTCTACATGATTAACTATTGTAAACGGTGTTAGCTTTTGTTTTTGTGGCTATAATCAAATAGTGTATTACTAGTATTTAGTGAATGTATTATGGGCTGCTATCAGTTTGTATCATAGTACTGTTAACAATTATTTGTTTTATCTGAATGTGTGATCGCATTTTTTTTTTTTTTGAATAATTTCCAATAGAGTTAGTGGATAAATCCAAGTAGTATTATATAAGAATCAATTGACATTCTTGATTAGAAGAATTCATAGAAGCATATTACTATATTAAATTACTGGCATTCTCAATAATATAATTATGATACAGTTAGAAATCGTATATTTATTCCTTTTGATGACAGAAAACATTTAATTATTCTCATAAAAGGGACTTGCGATTAATAGCACAAATTAGAATAATTAAAATACAGCTAGCTTAAATAAAATCAATTAAAGTTGACTGTTCTAATACAGCTCCAGAAAATAGTGATAAACAGCAATGTACACGAATCAAATTGCAGTTGAACTTTGCAAAGTATAGCTAACAAATTTCTCATATATAATAACCACTCGACAGAATTGTTTTTCATTAAATATTATAAAGCAAATTATTTGAGTTTTCAAAATATTATAAACTTTGAGGATAACTTTTTGATTAAATTTACCCTTTTGTCTATAGATATCTAGCTTTGTTAGTCGCTGAAGTGAGCCCTAAGTTTTTGCACACTCACTCGTAGTTTCAACAGAATCTTAAATTAACCATGAAGGGACGTAACTCAACTGGTTACTACCACTGCTTTTCAATATTCATTCATTAGCAAATGATGAACATGCAAAAATCATTAAACTTAAACAAAACATAGTGCTCCCAAAATCATTTGTGGAAAATGTATGGATCTCCAATATATATCCCTAGAACTGCCGTTAAAGCAAGAATTGCACTAAAGGGATGTCATTCAAAGTATTGCCATATTAAAAGGAATGGGCTAGTAATGAGTATGTAATACTGGCTTATTGCCTTTAACAAACAAAACATATGCAATCAGAATTATTACCTGACTGTTCAACTTCTTGTTTAAGTGGAAAGGTTGGGTTAAGTTTGACTTAGATATGTATTGGCTAACAAAGACAAAGTATTATATTAGACAAAAAGGACACACATTTTTTATCTATGTCATAACAACATTTCCTGAGAACATTTTGATTATCTTAAATATCAAAATTGTCATTCACATAGTTATGATGACAATGGTAAAATGGGTGAAACATTATGTGCACTTAATGAAGAACTTGTCCCATTTGATAATTATAATAATATATCACTTTACTCACTGGTTGATTGAATAAGTGAAAACAATATGGTTTTAGGGGTGGGGAAGCAAGTTGGTTTTGTCCTGCCATTAGCTATATCTTATAATAATTATAATACAGAATTTCATTCATCATTGGGGGTACATCATGTAGGACCTTACCTGGTTAACTGAGTCTGTTAGGTGCTTATGTAAAATATAAAACCATTGTATAGCTGGTTCATAGCTCTTGGTGGTATGTTATAATATTTTCAAAGAGCAGATGAACTTCTTTACACATTTGCAGTAACTCCTCTTCTAGCTATAGATGCTGATTGGGGGGGGGGGGGGGGGTAATGCTGGAAGTTGGAACATTAAACTAACAATATTCTTGGCTTAAACAGTTCTTCCTATTCCATTTATCCTGTAAGCCAGCTGAAAAACAACATTAACTACTATTGTCTTTCAAGAATTGGGAGTGCTGCTCTGGGAGTGTGACACTGGAGCAGTGCTGCTTGTTAACTCTGCCAGACCAGTTTGATCTAGTTTGTTTGCTTTATTACTGAAGAGAGCAGACACTTACCCTTCCATTATTTGTGGAGGGGCATAAACTAACAACGTAATAAAAACTGTCAGATTAATTTTTTCAAATTATATCCTATTTGTGGTACAACAATGAGATAATCACATAAAAATATGAATAAATAGACATCGAGATGAAAATTAACAAAACTAATTTGACAGAATCATTAAAAGTAAGGTTCAGAAAGGGCAATACTATTCCACTAACCGCTAAAAGTTGCTTTTTTATGGAACTTTGTAGCAGCTTTATGACTCCTAGTTATCGGTGAGTTTCTTCGCCATTTTTGGTAAGCTTTCTGTTAGCTCGCCTGCCTTCACAGTTCCCCCAGTTAGTAGAGCTCCGCAACTTTCGACCTTGAAGTTACTATCCAAGGCAATAATAAGGTTTGCGTGGGTTGAGCGCGTAGATGTGTTCAAAACTTAAAAGGGCTGCCAAACCGTCTTTACTCGGACCTAGCCTTCCTGCGCTGAACTAAATCTGCACTTCGTTGGGAAACTCCAAGCACTCTGGTAAACCACGGAGACTCGTGAATCACTAACTGTCGACCACACAATTGTTATTCTATAATCCTACAGAGTGCAAAATTCGGCGTACTTGGCGGTATGTTTTTGCTAGCAAGAAACTGGCCTATCTTCATTTGGAAAGCTTAAAAAGATAGTGATTAATAATTGTATGAGCGAGTAAAGAGAGCCTATTAGCTATTATTTTGATTTTTGATAAAGTATGTTTTATGACCTCCAATAATCGTGATGCTGGGTACCCGGTTTTCACGGGCTCTCCAGTACACTTCCGTTAGTAGGCATTTGAAGGTAATGAAGTTCAATCATTTAGGCTTTGCAAGGCCGGATGTTCATATTAATATGTTATCATTCTTTTAATCTCAACTGAACTAGTCTAAATGTCAGATATTGTTAGTAAAGTTAAAAAACTTCGATTGTTAGTATGGAGAACTCGCAGATTGGTTCTGTAATAATTCTCTTAATATTATCATCAAGATGCTATTTAGTAATTTCACAAGGTAGGAGTTTGTATTATTATTTTTTTCCTATTGCATCAATCTTAGAGCTGGTTACATTGTTCTAATAGTTTGAAGTTTTTGTGATTATTGAGCCTTTATTCCTATATTTAGAAGTGTAATGGCTAACATTGAATATTATCCAGCATATCAATGCTCTTTAAGAATTTTATAATGATGACTCTGAATTATAGAATCTAGCTAGGCCATTTATTCACCAAGTCGTTATTGTGTTTAATCCCCAAAGTGTATGCACTGTTCAGAGCAATACAGCTATTGATGTAATGTATTGAATCAAATAGCAATATGATATAAAAAAACTATCAATTCATGTTTTCAATAAATTAATAATGTTAGGCTGATTCAAACAGTGGCGCATTACCTATATAGTTAGCTGTCGCTGATGCAAACTGTGTGCCCTGTATTTGTGTTGTAGGAAAACAATAAAGAAAGAAACTCACTACACATTGATAGAAAATTCCCAATATTGAATAGTACTTTTGTTAATAAAAAGCAATTATGGTGTGTGAGAGACTGACTTGGTTGGTTACTGATACTAGTACTGCCTGGTTTTTGATCACTTACACTTGGTTCAAATCATTACTTATGATCAGTAAAACCAAAAAATCAAATTATACTGCCTGAAAGTTTAGTAATTGTCATGAATGAAATTTCAATACATTTAATATAAATAATAGTGTTATAGTTAAAAGTGTGTTGTATTTATGTAGCATGTTTTCACCTGAATAGTATTTTTATCAGGACCCTTGGCAAACATTAATGTTTTTATTACAGTGCAGTTGCTATAAGTACACAAATAAACGTCATTCCATATCCGAGACTACACCCATAAAAATTGGATTGAGACAATAGAAAATCAATTTTCAGTGTTTTTTTCTGCCACAGTAATTACAAGCTGTAGGTTCCTTTAGAAATAGTAGAACTAACTCTCCCTATGAAGTAGATGTGTCTGCTATTATTTCAATTACTGATAGAGTAGGTATTGTGAGTCCTATTAACAACACATTAAAATTCTTTGACACATAATAAGTCGAATAATTTGATCATCATAATAGTATTAATTATTGAGTTTATGGACTACTAAAATTATATCGTTTTATTTCCAACCGAGTAAGATTGAGCAAACTTGATCGAAATGTTGTGGATTAAATTAAAAACCAGACAATGAATAGTTCACGAACTCAATGAGTATTAACTGAACTACAGTTTATGGACTACTCAACTTTCAGTTTTATTTCCAACTGAGTAGCTAAGATTGAGAAAACCAGATAATAAGAAGTCCATAAACTCAAGAGTATAATCTGAACTCTTAAAATGACTGTGATAGTATGATACTGATAACACAATTGCTTGTAATTTACTCAATATTTTGATGCTTAGAAATATTTTTCTACTTATACAGTACGCCATTGATAATACAGCTGCTTTCTTTAATAATAACATCAGGATTCACTGACCAATACATTTTCTTTTTTTTGCAATTTTTCACAATTTCACATTTGATTATTACTTTTGTGGATCTATATTCTTCAAATACTTATATATGTACCTAGCCATACCAAAACAATCCCTTAGCATATCCTCACTCGAGTCAATACAAGCTTTTCAAATGTATTTTCTTTTGTTAATACTAACTGTATTATTTGTGTATGGACATTTGTCTATATAGAAATGTTTGTCACTATAAGTAAAGCACAGATACACATTATTCCATTTCTGAGACTACATAAAAAACAACTTTCAATATAATGTTCTCAGGTTTTGAGTAAATAGCAGCAGTAGGTTACTTTAGCAAGGCTTTCAGCTACAAAACAAGATATTAGAAGAATAGTAAATATACAAGTATAAGGCATGGTAAGAGCTACATCACTCTAGGATTTGTAATGCATATGGAGTGCAGAATTTGGTGTATTTATTTAATACACATGGACTGGTGGTGTGTTCTTGCACTAATGGCAAGTGAACTGGCCTATCTACATTTATACAAGTTTATAAAAGATGATTTAAAAAAATTATTAATGTATGAGTGAAAAAAGAGCTATAACAGATTATTAGTTGTGTATTCATCAAATATAATTTCTGTCCTCATCTTGAAGGTCCAGTACAGTGTTCAGCAGCACTTATAATTGAAGTGTTTTACCATGTAAACAGTTTGCTGAAGTAGCTACAGGTTATTCATCTGTGTTGCTAAGAAGTAGTGGGTTTTTAGCAGCTCTTTAGTTAGGGATTCTTGTAGTCTACTTCCGTTAGATGGCACTTAAAGGTTAGGAAATTCAAATGTTTAGGTCTAACCAGCCTGCTTTGCGAGGCCAGATGTTCTTACCAATATGCTATCATCGGTTTTTTTTTATTGTGAGGATTGAGCCTTTTCCTGTAGCTAATACATTTACAAGACTAAATACCATTAAAATTTTTTCTACATCCATGTACATAAAAAATGTTCTTCAAGCATTAGGCTTTTTATGGACCATGTCAATGTAAGTGTTGTGTTTTTAACAAAATAATTTCAGTGGCAGAAGAGCAAGATATTGCTGTATAACGTCCTTATTTGATGATTTTTATTATAGACAAATAGGTTGTACTCTTTCAATGTTCGAATATGTTAGGTAGATTCAATAAGAGGTGCATTAACTATAATTAGTTGCTGCAAGGATGCAAATTATGTGCCTAGTATTTACGTTGTAGGACTGAGTAAACAATGAAGCAGAAAACATATTCCACATTGAAAAAATAACTTCATAATATTTATGTAAAGAATAACATTGTTATTTAATTATAACCATAACAAGCACGGCGTGTGAGGACTGCCAGGTTTGGTCAATGACACCTGGACTTCACATTTTCTGATTACTTATACGTTCTTTCTTCACTCTTATTGTAGTTAACTGCACAACAAATGACATTTGTTGTTTTTTGTAAGCAATGTATACTGCAAATTATTATTGAGATATCCTGTGTACTATTTCCTTCTTCCATTGGTCGGTACATCTCATGGAATGGTGTTTTCTACAACTGATCCTCCATTAACATCACTGATATTTGAGAACAATCAACAGATTGTACTCAAACTGGATCTACATTAGTTTGTGCCATTACTAATGTCAATACTCAGTGTTGTAGAGGTAGTGATAATCATAATGGAGGAGGTATTGGAGGCTGGTTAGATCCTAATAACACTCCAACTCATTCTGCTGTACTCCATCAGGACCTCTTGGAGTGTGCACATGTGTGGTACCTGATATCAAGGGAGGGTATGTGTCTGCTAATATTACAATTACAAACTAATAGAACAGGTATTGTGAGTGAGTCCCATTAACAATATAGTAAACAATTTATTGTTCTAGCATAGCTTGCTTTTAATTTGATCATAGTATTAATTGTTGAGTTCATGGACTGCTGAATTTTCATAGTTATTTACTCCTGAGTTAGATTGAGAAAACTCGATCAAAATGTTGTCAATTATGAATAGTTCATAAACTCAAGGAATATTATGAACTACATAAGAATGACTTTTCCAAATCATATTATAACAGTATGATACTGATAGCACAATTATTTGTAAGTATTCAATACTTTGATGCTAAATGTTTCACATGAGGTAATATTAAATTAATACATTCTTGAAGTGATATTCTTCAAATATTTCTTATGTAGTATATGGAATGCAATTTCTAATTCTTGTGTATTTGATTATCTAACTCTATGTACACTGTAGCCATAACAGAACAATCCCCTAACAGATTCTTCATCCAAGTCCGTGATAAAAGTTTTTCCAATGTATTTGGCCTGGTTAATACTGACCATATTGCGTGCATGAACATCTGTCGATATAGAGAATATAATACATCAATATTACTGGAATCATAACAGCATATATGCCATCAGAGATGTTTTAGAGGTGTTTTTAGTTTCATGTATTGGCCATGTCATATCCGTGTTCCTGCTCTCCCTCGTGTCATAGTTAACCCCAGTCAGTTCTTTTCCAGTTGATATTAATAATGCTCACTTAGACCAAGTTGTTGTTCAGTCCTACCTCATCCAGTAGAGAGGAAGCCATTTGTTTTTATACTTCACATGTGAACTATTTTTATATTCAGAATGACTTTATAAGTATCATGAGTGGCTTTTGATGATTGAGTTATCTTAAGGATTATACTGACTAGTTGATTGCAATGAAGCTGGAGTTACTGTGCTGCTAACTATACTTAAACCTTAATAAAGCTAGATGTATGAATCTAAATTGCACAAACCAATTGTGTTTTTACAGCTTTTAGTAATCTCACATCTTTTAACTCATTATGAAAGTAAAAGGATCTAGATGTGTGTACTTGTCACTAGTACACATCACTCTTCTGGCTTGCTCACAATATTATGTGTAATTGATGATAGTATGTGATATTAAGGGTCCATTATAGTATGTGTACAATAGTTAAGTCAGATGTTAGAAGTTGCACGTTAGAATTGTGCTATTTTTAGTTATAACTCAATATGCCCTTGCATCTTCAACAATGCCACCTTATATCATTACAGCTTCTACACAGACATATAATAGATTCCCAGCTACTACACAGCTATATAATACATTCCCAGCTACTACACAGCCACCCTCAACATCAGAAACTACAAGTCCTCCATATTTAATGACTTCTGCTCCTGCACCCAGTGTGAACTCACTCCATCCTTGACTTCTGTGATGCGATCAGATGTCAGTCTTAACTGTTCCAGTGACCTATCTGGTACCTTTATGTGGACCCATTCTAGTGGTAGTGACCTACTGTCAGATCCTAATACAGCTACCAGTAGTGAATTATTATTTGAGAGCTCACTGTAATTAATTCATCCACTAGAAAGCAACAACACTCTTGTAAACTTGGTTGGATCATAGAGTAATCGTGAGACTAGTAAAATATTGCAGTTTGGGAAATACAATCTAAAGAGCTATCTCTCCTGTATAATCTAATTAGCTCTCTTTATACATATATATTAAAAATAATATATTATATACTGGTATTAATAGGCTTTTTAATACGGCTATAATTAAGCAGAGCATGTTGAGTATCATTTATTATATCCACTAATAATTAATTTTTAACTGTTTGTGTTGGTGTTATAGTAATGCCACCATCTGCTGTCATGGTAACATCTCCAGTAGTATTAGTGGATTCCTCACAAGTGCTGACTTGTGATATCACATTGGCAGACATGTTGGACTCTGGTGTGCAGCTGCAGGTAGTGTGGACTGATTCAGATGGTACAGCCATATCTGGGAGTACTCCTGCTGGAGCTGGTACCTCTTACACTAGTCAAGTTACTCTGACGAATGTGAGAGATTCAGATGCTGGAAGTAACTATACCTGTACTGCTAGTCTCACTTCATCTGCTGCATTCGTGGCAGCTAGTGCTAATGTTAGTAACTCCAATACCCTGACTTTACAGAGTAAGTTTACAAATAATGTGTGAGTAGATAATACATATTTTGCAATATGAACTATAATTTAGTTTACTCAAAGCAATATTGAGAACAATTAGGGTTCAAAGTCTTTCATCGCATTACTTGTTCATTAGTTGTGAGCTGATGGCAGACTTTGAGTCTGAATTATTCTCAAGTTGAACAATTATTAACTGTAGTTAACTTGAAACATATGTATTGTAGTTAGAGCTCCTTCAAATGTGGTAGTAATGCCAGTGAGAAATGGAGGAGCTATGGACCTCATGTGCTCTATTACATTGGATAACACATTACCTTCTGGTGCAATGGTCCAAGTGATGTGGACTGGTCCAGCAGGTCCACTCAGTGGTGCTGCACAATCTGGTACTGGTACTGACTTCACTAGTACACTCAGTATCACATCTGCATCTGTATCTGATGCTGGTACCTACACTTGTGATGTCTCTGTTGTATCCAATACTCAGTATCTTATTTCTAGTCCATCAACTGCTGGATCTGTCAATGTCACTGTACAAAGTAAGTTAAAACATCTTAGAGGACATGATTATTGTTCTTGCTAATAATACGTCAATTAATTTGATCATTATAGTAGTATTAATTATTGAGTTTATGGACTACTCAACTTTCAGTTTTATTTCCAACTGAGTAGCTAAGATTGAGCAAACCAGATAATAAGAAGTCCATAAACTCAAGAGTATTATCTGAACTCTTAAAAATGACTGTTTCTAATGATATTGATAACACTATTGCTGGTAAATTAATCAATATTTTGATTAAAAGTTTTTTCCCGTTTATACAGTATGCCGTTGATAATGCAGCTGCTTTCTTTAATTATAACATCAGTAGTTACATTAGTAACCAATACATTTTTTTTTTTTTTTTGCAATTTTCCAAAATTTCTCATTTGATTATAACTTTATTGGATCGATATTCTTCAAATACTTATTATCTAATACATATGTACCTAGCCATAGCAATATAAACCCTAAGCATTTCCTCACTCGAGTCAGTTATATAAGCTTTCAAATGAATTTTCTTTTGTTAATACTAACCGTAATGTGTGTATGGACATTTGTCTACATAGAAATGTTTGTCACTATAAGTAAACCGCAGATGAACATTATTCCATTTCTGAGACTACACAAAAAACAACTTTCAGTATTTATTCTCAGGTTTTGAGTAAATAGTAGCAGTAGATTACTTTAGCAAGGCTTTCAGCTACAAAACAAGATATTATGGATAATAGTAAATATACAAGTATAAGGCATGGTAAGAGCTACATCACTCTAGGATTTGTACAAGCTTATAAAATATGATTGTTTAAAAATTAATGAATGTGTGAGTGAGAAAAGAGCTAAAACAGATTATTAGTTGTGTATTCATCAAATATAATTTCTGTCCTCACCTTGAAGGTCCAGTACAGTGTTCAGCAGCACTTATAATTGAAGTGTTTAAACTTGTAAACAGTTTCTGAAGTATACAGGTGATTCATCTGTGTTGCTAAGAAGTAGTGGGTTTTTAGCAGCTCTTTAGTTAGGGATTGTTGTAGTCTACTTCCGTTAGATGGCACTTAAAGGTTAGGAAATTCAAATGTTTAGGTTTAACCAGCCTGCTTTGTGAGGCCAGATGTTCTTACCAATATGCTATCATCTTTTGTTTTTTAATTGTGAGGATTTAGCCTTTTCCTGTAGCTAATACATTTATAAGTCTAAATATCATTTAAAGTTATCCTACATCTATGTACATATAAATGTTCTTCAAGCATTAGGCTGTTTATGGACCATGTCAATGTAAGTGTTGAGTATTTAACAAAATAATTTCAGTGGCAGAAGAGCAAGATACTGCTGTATAACGTCCTGATTTGATGATTTTTATTATAGACATAATAAGTTGTACTCTTTCAATGTTCGAATATGTTAGGTAGATTCAATAAGAGGTGCAGTAACTATAATTAGTTGCTGCAAGGTTGCAAATTATGTGCCTAGTATTTACGTTGTAGGACTGAGTAAACAATGAAGCAGAAAACGTATTCCACATTGAAAAAATAACTTCATTATAGTTATGTTAAGAATAACATTGTTATTTTTAGTTATAATCATAACAAACATGGCATGTGAGGACTGCCAGGTTTGGTCACTGACACCTGGACTTCACATTTTCTGATTACTTATACTTTCTTTCTTCACTCTTATTGTAGTTAACTGCACAACAAATGACATTTTTTATTTTTTTTGTAAACAATGTTTACTGTAAATTAATATTGAGATATTTTGTGTTACTATTTCCTTCTTCCATTGGTCGGTACATCTCATGGAATGGTGTTTTCTACAACCGATCCTCCATTAACATTGCTGATATTGGAGAACAATCAACAGATTGTACTCAAACTGGATCTACATTAGTTTTTGCCATTACTATTGTCAATACTCAGTGTTGTAGAGGTAGTGATAATCCTAATGGAGGAAGTATTGGCGGCTTGTTAGACCAATAACACTCCAATTCCTACTGCTGGGGCACTTGGTGGTGCTTCTAAAGTATTTACTCACTATCACTACAGTGTTGGATTAAATTTAAAAGAGAAAGAGGAAAATATGAAACGAATAAAAGACAAAAAATAACTTTAATAAAAGATAATAATTATAATAAATTGAATAAATAATGAATACAACAAAAAGTATAAATAACGACTAAATAAAACAATTAAGAAACAAACAAATAAATACAAAATAAATATAAATAAATAAATGATAAATTAATTAATTAATCAATAAATCAATAACTTCATTAATGAAATTATATAAATAATTTAACTAATAAATAAATTAATTAATCAATTCATTAATTAATTAAGATATAAAATAAATAAAATAACGAGTACAATAAAAGTATAAAATGATAAATAAATAAAATAGAAACAAACAAATATATAAAAAAAAAATGTAATTAAATAATAATATTTAATTAGTTAAGATAAATAAATAATTAAATAGTTTAAATAAATAATTAAATACGTAAATAAATAAATGAATAATGAATAAATAAAATAAATATTATAATATATATATATATATATAAATAATTAATAAAAAAATAATAAAAATAATAAAAAACAATAAAAAAAATAAACACAAAGTGTTTAGAAATTGATTCCAGATTAAGTGCACTTAAATACTTTCATCTGAATTCAAAGTTTTTGTGGTTGCTTTTATTTTTACTACCTCTAATACTTTTTGTTCAATTAATTTGTCTCTATTGTCTTTTATAAAATTTATCCACTTGGTAAATGTTCCTCTCCCAAACATGTTTAGATAGTGCATTGAACATGTTCCATGTCTTTTCCAGCATAGTGACGTTCTTTTTCTATTATCAGTACTTTAGCCTGTTTCACCGATGTGGCAATATTCACTTTGAGTACTACTAAAAAATTATTGAGCCTGAATATAAGAAAACTTATGTGGTCACTTTTTGTGACAGTGAGAAGTGAACTTTTTGATTTGTGACAGTGAGAAGTGAACTTTGAACTGGTGTGTATGTAAAGTGTTCATAATAAGATTATTGCTTAAGCAATATTTATTATATATAATAATATATAGTTTCGTACATCATTGCACGATACTTGTAAGTAGTTTTGCCCCTTATATTGTTTCAGTTTGTTTAAACTATCAAGTGACTTCTTCATCTCTGTGTCACAAATACAGATTTAAAGTTTTTCTCATGATCATTAGCTTTTAGATTTAGCTATTATTATATTTCTGTCTGATTAAAAAACTATCCACATACTGTTTTATTTGTATCACCAAGTCAAGAATAGAATAAATCCTAAGGTACTTGATCGACTCATGAAATTGATTACTCCACATGAAGTCATACATTATTACATAATAAGTTATAGTCAATGAAAATTACGATATCACAAGACTTGCTGCTAGTGGGTGGAGTAGATGATGTCACTCTTGAATGTTCAGCCAGCATAAACCAAGATATTGTGGATACTGGAGAGTTAAGATATTCTTTCATATGGATTTATAGAGATGGCTCTGAAGTGCGAAATAGTAGTAGAACTATTATAACTTCATCTTCTACAAGCAATTCATCTACTCTCACTCTCTCTCCACTGAGCAGTCTGGACACCTTATTCAAATGTAATGTTACCGTCTCAGAATCTCAGAACTTGCTCCAGAGAAGTAATGCTGGAACTACATTAATTTTCATTAACTTTAATAAGAAAATGTTCATTTTGTTTGGATCATTCTATTAGATTAAAAAACATTTGACTGATTTTCTCCATCTGTTTATCATAATGGAACATATACCTGTATTATTTGTATAATTAAAAAAAGTTATCCAGAATTTAATGTGCTATCAACAATGTACATTGTGGGAGTTTATACAAACAAGACAAGAATTATTATTGTAGATGGTATGTATTGTTGTATAGCTACTTGATGAATAATTCACTGCCTGAAAAGTGTCTATTTACAACCATAACAAAATCGTAAATTAGCATATAATTTGTTGATAACTAGTTTGTTAACTTCTACAGCCTTGTAAAGATTTTGTTAACTCTAGTTTACAGGTTTTTTGTTATGGTTGTAAATGGACTCTTTTCACGCTGTGTCTCTTTTGGGATTTCGAAATGGTCATACTTTTGAATATGTTGGAAAAAGAATTAGAATATTTTATTATTATATTCAATTTTTTTCCACATTTAAAATATAATTTGCCAATGAGTTTAGCTAGTAAGAGCCAGACAACATAAGGAGTGAAGATATTTGTTCCTACATTAATCAATGTGTAAATGTGTATGTGTCATTTCAATTGTTAACTCATGTGATAGGGAGGCCTTTTATAATGATTTTTATGGGCTTCAAAGCAGGCTAACCTTGTGGCAGACCTAATGCTTGAACTTTTAATTACTTTGTTAATAACCACTTACTAATGAATGGAAAACTATAGAAAGGGTTTTTTTTTACAGCGCCATTAACCAAAGTACATTATATTTTAGTGTGCTTCCAAATACTGCAATTTTAGTATGCCGTTATGCTTCAAGAAAGCTAGACTAGAGGAGAAACTATCTAACTTTTTTGAAATACAAGCTGTAGCTCATAATGACTGTCCTTTTAATTGATTACCTGTTACACATTGTACATAATTGAACTACGATGTTGAGTGGTAGAAGATTATGTAAATGATGACAGTAACTTAATGTCATATCTAAAATGTAGCTAAGCTACTTTGTTCGCCATATATGTCATGAAGAAATCCATTTGTAGTATTGAATTTAGCACTAAAGGGACTCTACACTCTTGGAACAAATGCACTATGTGCATTTATCTATCTATATAGTTATTTGAATCCCATACATGCATCTACTTTCTCATACATGTAATGGAATTTAGTTAGCAGCATACTGGCAGCACAGGTCAATGAATCACTAGCTTAACTGTGTTCATTCCAGGTAGTGTGCTATTTTAATATACAAATTCTAATGTTAATAATATTGTATGTTTGTTAATAATACTTGGTGTAGACGTTGTGAAGCTAAAAAATGTATGAGTTCAGAAAATAACGTGACCAGCGTTTTTTTTTGATGACCATTCTAGCCTAAAAAAAACGTAAATTTAATTTGACACAATTTATTTTTGGGCTGCAATAGCTATGTATTTCTACGAAGAAAACTGCAAAATACTGACAATCAATGACTGAAAAGTAGCTAGATGTCTTAAACTGAATAAGTTTGCTTGAAATCATTTCCAATTGTGAATTAATGTTTTAATGAAACATTTTGTTGCGATATGAGTTTGCTCTTAACTGTAAATGATGTATTGTATTATAAATTTAATTTTTGCATTTTTGTAAGCATTTCCTCCACAAATTATTCAAGTACAGCCACAAGTCATTGAAGTTCTTGCAGGAGAAACCTCTTTCCTCTTTTGTAATGCTTCTAGACAAAGTACTCTATCACCTTCCACAACATTGGAAATATTTTGGATAAGCAGCAGAAATGAGATTATATCTACAACTTCAGATATGATCCTAGCTGGAAATATAACTAGCACCACTAATCTAGTCATAACAAGTTCTCTGACTTTCACTCGTGTCAGAACTTCTCAGGCAGGGACATACACTTGTGTAGTGAATATGACTATTCCTGGAGTAGCAGTGGATCATCAGTTTAACATTAACATTTGCTCTAGTTCGTTCTGTCACTCTGTCTGTCAACAGGCACTTCTGGAAGGTAGGAACCAGCCAGGCTCTGAAAGCGGCATCAAACAGCAGTATTTCACGAAGTAAGTTCCTTTAATTGGCGAGCGAGCGAAGCGAGCCAGCAACTCTAAGATGTAGTCTATGGAAATCCTGAATACGTGGTCGTTTTGAATACGTACGTGGTCGTTTTGAATACGTGGTCGTTTAAACGCGCGCGCGCATTCCAGAACTTCGCTCGCTCGCCCAACCAATGCTACACGAGCACTTTCTAGTATGCCAGAATTTGATTTTGGACTCCATAATTATTCTAGAAAAAAGCGAGACTTTCCAAAGCCGTGCGATCGTAGGCTTACGGCGGGAACCGCCCCTTAAAAACGTGCTTGTCACGTGAGCCAGCTTGCAGGTCGCAAATCGCTTTTAAATAGCTAACAATTACATGCATTCAGCGTGAGGTGTTGCGTTGCGTAGTCGTTGAGTGAGCAAGTACCTAACCTAATAGTCTCTGGTTCGAATCCTCGTCTACGGTTTTTTTTTTTCATCTTTTTTTTCATCCTTTTTTTTTTCTTTTTCCTTTTGTCTTCTTGCCTTATTTTCCTCTTCCTACTGTTTTTATTTCTTTCCTACCTTTTCCTTTCATTTCCTCTTTCTTTCCTGTACTGTTTTTCTTTTTTTCTTCTTCCTTTTTCTTTTCTTCCTACCTATTTTCATTCATTCCTCTTCTATATCATACTAGCTAACTAGCGCTGAGGGTTTGCACTTCAGTGCTCTAGTTACTCCTAGCAGGGAAAGTATATTGAATCCTTTTGTTCTAAATTTAACAGGTAATAACAATACAGCTTTATAATAATGTTACAAATAACTGATTATTCATTATATCATATTAGAATTGCCACCTCCTGTTATATCAGTTCTATCAGCTCCTATTTCTGAGGCTGGGCAGTCTGTCTCACTCTCCTGTACAGTAACTGTAATAGAGAACCTCATTGTTAATCCTCACATTGAATGGATGAAAGTAGGTGGCTCTACAACAACAAATAGTCAAAACACCTCTGTAATAAATACAGTAGTCTCAGGTACTGCTTCTACACTGAATGTGTCCTTTAATCCTCTACTGACATCACATGCTGGACAGTATCAATGCAGAGCTAGTGTTAATATTTCTGATGTTCCAGTAGTATTTGGAATTGCATGTGATAGCATGCTAATTTAGGCAGTCATTAGTAAAAATATTCATCTATCCTCCGAAAAGATAGTTCATAGACAATCATAAAAATTATTAGACTGAGATAAAATAAATTTTAAACTAAGTTTTATGCATTATGTTGACCTGTTTACAATTTTGTTTTTTGTTAAGAATCTTCTGGCAGTATCTGCTTTTACGTATTTATTTTCACAGTATATTGCAATAAGATCAAAGGATTATTATCTGGGCACATGCTTTTGAACAAGTGCTGTTATCTACAGACCATTTATCTGCTGAATTATTTTATGCAGGCAATATTTAATTAGGATGTAGAATTACATTTACATAATATGTTGGTATATACTACAAGAATTAATCCACTGTAGCTAACTAGCTACTATTTTACTGATTTAGTTTGGACAAGATTGGCTGTTTTTTACTTGGATTACTTGGATTCTGTTAGAATATTGTTTTTAGCCTTTACTTTACTTTTATTAATAATTAAAAACAATTTTCATTTTTCAATTTATGCATTTATCAGCGAAAAAATTGAAATGGCTATATTTAGGACATCATAATAATTAAATATACAAATTTTGCAGTATTTTCTTCAATGTTTGGAATGATATATTTGTAACTTGATTTTTTATCCCAAGCAATGCCACATGTATCTTTATATGCGCAGGGTATATGTATTGTAGCAGCAACAACTTGCTTCTGGTACATAAGAATTATGCAGACAAAAACAAACATACCAATATTTACATGTAGTATTGCCTAGTGTGCATATATATATATATTCATTTTTGTCATTGTAATACTGAAAAACATGATATTGTGACTAAACATTGTGCACAGCTATATACTTCCAGGTCATGTTTGGTAGCATTTCTGATTGCAATGTTTGGAGGGTAAGTGTGTTATCTGAATGAGGTGTTACTCTGTGTATGACTATTAATATAATATTGTAGTCCAGTGAGGCAAATTTGAAAGACTCGGATATTGTAAATGCACTAGTGGAATCTAGTGTCACATCAATGTGGGTGTGACTTCACTACCTCTCAACTCACAGACAGAGTGTTCCTTTGTGATTCATCTTCTCCTAATGCTGTAACTTATCAAGCACAACTACATGGCACAAGACATGCTAATGTTTCCCAACTTGCTAGTATAATTCAAGGCTTGTCTCAGGAGACAACATCTATTTCAGTGCAGCTTTCTCTTCTAACCATTCAAAGTTTCTGCATAGTATCATCGACTAGTTTCTCACCATGCAGTCAAAATGATGAGAGAAGTGCTCTATCAGTGAATATTATAATAGCTGTTGCTGTAGTTATTATAGTAATTGTTTTAATCGTGGTTATTGTTGGTATATTTATGACATACTTTGTCAGAGGACACAATCATGGTAAACAAGCCAAGTAAGTAAACAGTATTGGTATCTTCTTGTGGTGTACTGAACTACACAGTTACAATATTCACAAGGAATTCCCCATTGTAATTTTGAAAATCATTATGCATCCAAAAGTATATTGAACAATCTGAAGGTGAATACAAAGGTTGCCAAAAGTTATATTATTATGGTAAAATTACAGTATGGAAGCAAAAACATATCTTTGGTCTAAATATGCATTTTTCTGTAAGCATAAATTGATTAGATCTGTGAGATTCGTAAGCATAGAATCTGAAAGCTTAAGAACATCATTAAGAATATAGTTATGCCTTTTATATAATTCATATTGAAATAACCCAGAAGATAGTGTTAGACAACAATGCAAACAAAATTGTAAATTTTCATATAATTTTCCCTTTTGTCTTGTTTGTCCCCCGAAATGAGCTCTATAGCTATGTGCATACTCACCGGTTAAACTTAGATTCTAGCTTTCATTTAACTAACTAATCCAAGGAAAAATGACCACAACTGGCTACTACCACTGCGTTTTTCCATTCCATAGTGAAGTAAATAACTAGACTCAAATAGTAAAACAGCATTAGCTCTTACATGAATGTAATGCTGCAAAACAAATCTTTTATATAAATTATATATATATATATTATAATATATATATAATACTTATTACATGAGTCAGAGTGTGATATGGCAAAATATTTCAAGAGCAGTAAAACCCGAGAAAATTTAAAAGTTTGGCCGGTTGCTATAATTACAGGGGTAATGAGCTTGCGCAGTATAGCAGTATAGCGTGAAATATCGTGAAATAATAGCGTGAAATATCGTGAGTTATTTCACGGGTCATGTTCCTAAAAATATCATCGTGAAGATATCTAGGGTGGAATAAATATATATTATATATATATATATTATTGTTACTCTACTCTTATTCATATTTGTTCAGACAAACGATTACAGAGGTTCCACTGGATACTAAAGCAATTGACACCCATAATTATGAAGATATACAAAAGTACAGCAAGGCACCCTTAGCCACTAATGATGAAGATGTTTCAGGTGACTTGGTGACTTCTGCATGTCCAGCATATGCTACTACTACATTTACATCCGATGAGAATAAAACAGAAGGTGATTATGAACTGATATGATACTTATGAGCCTACATGATTAACTATTGTAAACAGATTCAGTTGTTAGCTTTTGTTTATGTGTCTCTAATCATGAATAGTGTATTACTAGTATTTAGTGAATGTGTTATGGGCTGCTATCAGTTTGTATCATAGTAATGTTAACAATTATTTGTTTTATCTGAATGTGTGATCACATTTTATTGTTTTTGAATAATTTCCAATAGAGTTAGTTGATAAATTCAAGCAGAATCATAAGAATCAATTGACACTTTCTAAGAGGAGAATGCATAGAAGCATACGATATTAAATTACTAGCATTCTCAATAAAATAATTATGGTTTAGTTTAAAATCATACATTTATCCCTTTTGATGACAGAAAACATTTAATTATTCTCATCAAAGAAACTTGAACATGGAGTTGGAAGTTCTTCATCCATCATCAGAGGGATGAGGCGGTTGGAAGGACGTTGGTAGGAGCGACCATTGCAGCGGAGGGTGACGACTCTCACTTCGCCATCATCTCCAGGGTGTATCTTCTCTATCATGGCGATGGGCCAGTTTCTGGAACGGAGTGTTTCATCCTTGATAAGGACGAGGTCGTTGGGGGCCAGACATCTTCCTGGTCTGGTCCATTTGCTGCGTTGGGAGTAGGCGGAGAGGTATGAGGCAGTCCATTGTCTCCATAGGTCGGTCTTGAGTCTGGAGACTAAGTTCCTGCGTCTCAGGCCGGAAGTTTTCCCTGTGGGAGGATTTGCTGAGGGAGGAGCACGTAAGGGTCTTACTATGAGGAAGTGTCCCGCGGTAAGGTATGAGCCTTCTTCTAAGTCGTTGGAATGGAGAGGTGCCAAGGGCCTGGAATTCAAGATTGCCTCGGCTTCGGTAAGGATGGTGTAGAGCTCATCCCATCGAAGAGCGTGAGGTTTGAGAGTCTTTCTCAGTAGCGTCTTCATGGAGTTGACGGCGGCTTCCCACAGTCCCCCGAAGTGAGGAGCCCTCGGAGGAATGTGGTGCCAGTTGATGTGGTTATGGGTGGAGAACTGCTGGATAGCTTCGGAGGTCTTCTACAACTTCTATAATTCCTGGATCTTCTCCCGGGCACCTTGAAAGTTGGTGCCATTGTCAGAATATATTTCCGCTGGACAACCACGTCTGGATATGAATCTGTGGAGGGAGGCTAGGAAGTCCTCAGTGGATAGAGAGGAACAAAGGTCGAGGTGGATGGCCTTCGTGGTGAGGCACACAAATACCACTGTGTATGTCTTTACGTAGGACGGCTTGTGGGTGTGTCCTAGACGCAACAGGAAGGGACCGGCGAAATCCACACCGGTACGATGGAAGGGAGGGGCAGGAGTGGTTCTTGAAAGGGAGCATGCCCATGATGTGTTGTAGGGGCCTTGCATATGCACGTTGACAGCTGACGCAGGTCCGGCTGATCAGCTTCAGAAGGTTTCTCAAACTAGGGATGTAGTAGGAGTTGGCAAGGATCGATGACATCACGGTGATGCCAGCATGTTGGTAGGTTCGGTGAAGAGTCGTCACTAGGAGTTTGGTGAGTTTGGACTTTGGACTGAGCACAGTGAGCTTCATCGGAGAGGTAGGAGCTTCAGGATCCCTGACACGACTGCAGACAAGGAGATGTCCGTGAGGTGACAAGGTAACTATGAACTTGGAGAGGGTGTGTCCTCTGGGGAGGTTCTTGGATTGTTGGATGGCAAGGAAGACTTCTGGAAAGAATTCCTGCTGGGATAACTTGTAGATCAAGTGCTTAGATGCCACGACTTCATCATAGTCAAGCAGGTCGAATCTTCGGTGGTCTCTATCCTTGGAACAGTTGTGGACGAAACGGAAGATCCAGCCGACTATGCGAATGAGCATGAAGAATGACGAAAATCTTGACCAAAGGAAATGGAGAAACTCGGATTGCACTTCAGGAAGCCGAAGGCATGGCTTGATGGGGACGCAGTAAAAAAGGTAAGTAGGATTGTCCTGGGTGCTCACGTGCCTCCAGATGACGTCAGGCAGGAGCTGTTGGATGGAGTAAACCCGATTGGCGACAAACCGATCCAGTTGAGGAGGGGTCTTGGGAAGCCAATGGAGAACAATTTCACTATCTGTCCAGGCGTGGACGAGACCGGAAGGGATGGCCAGGACGGAACAGGTGTGGCTTAGGAGTTTAGCCAAGAGGTGGGCGCCCAACAATTCCGCGCGAGGGATAGTGATGGGCTTGACTGAAAGTACATGAGCCTTAGCGATGACAAGTGTAGTGTGGGTGGAGCCGTGCGTGCGTAGGTAGACAGCTGCGCCATAGGCGACCGAGGAGGCGTCGCAGAATCCATGGAGTGAGACACTGGTGGTACGAACACCCGAAAGCAAGGAGAGCCTCCGGGGAACGGCATGGCCATTTACTGAGTGGAGATCCTCCACCCAGGTGTTTCACCGGTCCGGAGGTCAATGGGGACGGGCTCGTCCCAGGGCAAAGACCTTTTCCATGTTTCCTGGAATAGGATGCGTGCTTGGACGATGGCGGGACAGAAGAGGCCCAGGATATCAAAGACCCCAGCTGTGCCGGAAGCTATGGATCTCTTTGTGACAGATTCTGTGTTGGATAGAGTAATGGGAATTGAGACAAAGAATGAGTCACTTACGACATCCCAATGGATCCCCAAGGCTTTTGGAGCCTGGTTGGGAGGTCGGATGGAGACCGAAGATGCGTCATCGTCGAGCAGGTTGGCAGGAACACGGTTGCGGAGTTCGGAAGAGTTCGTCCGCCACTTCCTCAGAACCATCCCCGCTTGGGCTAGCGGTCGCAGAGCTCTTTCCTCAGAGGCACAAATAAGTAATTGCTTGATAAGTTTATCTACATGTGTTCATTACTGCATTTAATATACATTAGTCATAGATAATTAATAGAACCAAGTCATCTAGAAGGACATGTAACATATGTGACAGTCTATGGGAAAAGGGGGCACTTCACTTAACCCTTTCGTTCCCAATCCCGCTTTAAAGCGGGTGAAGACCGGTTGGCTTCTCCGAATTTTTAAAAATAGTTACTTTATAGCTAGAACCTTCAGATTGCATACACAGGTGCCCAATGCGTTGGAGAAGCATCTAAAATAGCTTTCAGCCAGGGCTGCTTCGACAGTACCTCACAGCAGTTGCGTTTATTTCTTCCTCGGCAAAAAAACAAACATCGGTTCTCCGTCGAATTTAAAAAAAAGTTACCTTCTTCACAGCAGCTTCATTTATGGATCCAGTCATCTCCAGAGCTTTGTAGAAGCAGCGAAAAATTGCTTGAGCCCAGTAGCCTTCCGTGACACATTGAAACAACCGCTTCTTTGCCGACCAAGACTTTGCGGTTTGACCTACTGTCTTCTTTTTTTTTTATAAAATCGCCAGTTCAACTGGGGGCCTCCCCATTACGTACAGTCTTAGGTAATGCTTATTACATCATAGTAAAAAAGTGAGCGTGTCGTGTGATCCAGGTAACTATGCAAAAAAAATTTTTTTTTCAAAGTCAATTTGGAAAGATGGCGTCTACCAGTTACAGTTTTAGACTTGCTTGATACTAACTCTAGCGACTCAGGATCAAGCGGAGAAGAGGGAGACGACATCTAGGGCTATAGGAGGCCCTGTATCAGGGTTGGGGACCAGACCCCGTCAACTCTGATACTGACAATGGAAGTCAAGAAGATGATCGATGTAAGCTTGTCTTTCTCTTGTCTTTTTCTTGAAAACTAGCAAGCTTCTGTTGTGTAAAGGACTTATTTATAGCTATATTGAGATAGAGAAAGCTGTTTAGCTATAATATAATATATATATTTCATTGAGATTTGAAAGTGGGTTGTGGTTTGTTGAACAATTTCTAATTTTCAAAAAAATTTAATTTTTTTTACCAGAATGTACTACTAGGACCAGATGTGTATGCAGTCACCGACTGGATTGTGAAGAGGAATTGTGAAGAGGACGCAGATGAGGCAACAGGAGCAGAGTCTTCCATTGATGAAGGAGATGCCGGACCTGGCGAAGTACACTCGGAGCCCCACCCCCCCTCCCTCCCAAACAAAAATCCTGTATGAAACCGCATACAATACATCATAAAGTTGTAATTATATAGGATCATGAATAATTTGTTGTTTGTAATACAAATATCTTTGTTGTTTGTGTTTTTGTGTATATGAAATTGTTTTGTAGTGGAGCTCCGATGTCCGATGGCATATGTTCCTTGTGGACACTCATAGATGTCTCCTACATGATCACAATCAGCACCAAACACAGCAAACAACATATTTTATTGTTGAACTAATATAATATTGGTATAAAGTACATCAAACAATATTATTTCTATTTTTTTTTTTTTTTTATTGATGGGAAAAGTGGAATTTTTTGGGGAAAATTTTTTTTTTTTTAAAAGTAATAGTAGAGGGCCTAAATATTATTCAATTTTCTCAATCAAAAAATGAGGGGAATCCCAAACTCTTGGTCTATTTAGTGATATATGGTTGCTATGGGGTTTTCCCAGCCAGCATCGAGTTAAAAAAATAAAACGGTAATGCACTATTCCGCGGTAGAAGATTAGATTTTTCCGCGTGCGTCCAAACAATTCGGGAACGAGAGGGTTAACAGGTAACATTAGTATAGCTTTATAGTATTGTTACAAAATTATTATGTTTTGTGTTAGAATTACCATCTCCTGAAATATCAGTTCTATCAGCTCCTATTTCTGAGGCTGGGCAGTCAGTCTCACTTTCCTGTATAGTTACTGTAGTAGAGAACCTCATTGTTAATCCTCACATTGAATGGATGAAAGTAGGTAGCTCGACAATAAATGATCAAAATTCAACTGAGATGAATACAGTAGTTTCAGGAACTGTTTCTACACTGAATGTTTCCTTTGATCCTCTACTGACATCACATGCTGGACAGTATCAATGCAGAGCTAGTGTTAACATTTCTGTTGTTCCAGTAGTGTTCAATAACATAACTACTTCATTATATGTTGCAAGTAAGTTTCTATTGTAAGTGATCATGCAAGTGAAGCAAGACAGTATATTACACAAATTTATAGAGAGCTAGTAGTATACGCACGACCATATTATATTAGGGGATAACAAAAAAATGAAGCTGCGTAAAATACTTTATGAACAATTAGTTTACAGGACATTAAGAGCCTTAAGATAAATCACTGCACATAGCACTGCGGGGTTTAAGTACACAGCATGAGGATTACTAAATTCCGCAGATTTCTATAGTATACACTAACTTTTTTTAGAAGAGAAGAATATGCAAAAACTGTACTACAAATGAAATTGAAGTAACTAATGAGTACACTGAACATTTTGACCGCTCATGTTGCCTTAGTGAACCGTGGCGTACAGCTTGCGGGATTTGTAAGGAAGAAGGTGATCAAGGATTAACAATGACAATGGAGAAAGAATGTAATAATAACTATGATCGGCCATGACTATTATAGGAGTCTCCTTACATGAAGAAGTGCTAGCAATCAAGGCATTTACAATATCCGTAACCAAATTGCACCACAAAAATGACATCAGTAATTCTCGTTCACCTTCTTTCTCACAAATTCCCCAAGCTGCACACCAAGGTTCACTAAAGCAAGATGAGTGGTCACAATATTCCATATACATCTTAGTTACTTCAGTTCCATCACTGTAGTACAGTTTTAGCATATTTTTCTGTTCTAAAAACATTAGAATGCAGTACCATGGAAATCTGCATGATTTCAAGGTAGCACACTAAATACTTTTACTTCATAACTATATAACTAACTACGAATGCTAATGCATGAGGACACTTTACTTTGATTTATCAAAATGCTAGTTCTCTGCAATTTTACCATGCCACTTTTAATGACACAATTTTACCTTAAAATTACTGCAACACTGTATTTGAATGGAAAGTGAGAACTTTGAGAATTGTTACATCATGTCATTGCGAGCATGCCCAGAACTGGTTTTCTATATAGTGGCCAGCCTGAGCATGTGCTCGGCAGTTGTACATTTTGAGACAAACCTTAGCTTGAATCTTGGGACATCTATGAAAGGGTGCTTAGGTTTTGGGGGCTTTGAACAGCTTGGGAGCTTAATTTGTATAACTCTGGTGGCAGCTACCCTGTGGTTCTGTCCTATCTCGAGCATATATATATATATATATATATATAATATATTGAAACTCTCTTTAAGTGCATTTTAGTCTTACATAATACAACCTCAATTATCAGAATGTCAAAATTTGTAACATCAATTAACTGAACCTGAAAAAAGATGGTGCATGTTTTCAATGAATTATAATATATGTATATATATAATTATATATACTTTATAGCACCTACACCATCAATTACCATAGAAACTGTAGGAAGTGTTATACAAGGCACTAGTGCTAGTCTTATTGGTACTTCTACTGTAAACTCACATGTTGTGAATACTCCAATTCAATTCACTGGGAGATGGACAAGACATGATGGCAGTACTGAATTTGAGGAAGTCACTTCAATATCTGACTCAGTATCTCAACAGAATATTTACTCCAACACTCTACTATTCTCTACTTTGAGAAATAACTATTCAGATGGAGGACTTTATATATTCTCTGTTTCTCTGAACTCTCAGAATACATATATCTTACCAGTCGCTGCTAACGAAACTATAATTGTTAAAGTGGAAGAGTAGCCTCAATTCAATATTACAACACAAACACAAAAAACATTGTGTGGACAAGATGATGGACTCATTCTATCTGCTGGTACTACTCTATTAACTGGTACTGACTTGAATGCTACAGTATCATACACATGGACCAGAGAAAACAAAACAGTCAGTACAAATAGTGGTCAATATTTAGAATCAGCATCGCTAAGATTATGTTCCTTAACTAGAGAGACAATAGGGGAGTACAATGTCACTGTTTGTCTTCAAATAACAAGAAGTGGCATAAACAATCACTGTTATAGTGCTACCTATATTGTTACATTGGAAGGTAAGACAATTACATTAACTGATCAGTTGTTTATTGTTGTGTTCTTGCCTATACTCATTTAGTTCCAGTTCCAGTAGTTTCCGTCACTATCAGAGGCTACCCTATCAATTCCAACTTTTATTCCGGACTTCAACTCAACCTAACATGTGCTATAGATATTTCAGTTTCTGCCTTAGAAAACATCCAACAAATCAGAGTGACGTCACAATGGATGAGATATAACACAGCACTCACTCAAGACAACAGAAGAACTATTACAATGCCACAAGAAGTGGGACCTATGTTATATCATACCAGTATTATATTCAATTCTCTAGACAAGAGCAGAGATGAAGGAGATTATGAATGTAATGTGGATGTTATGATCGAAAGAGAAAACAGTCAATTAAGAATTATGAATTCTGCTTCTAAGACAATGGTCGTACCAAGTGAGTGTCATTTAAATAAACTGTACACAATGTTTTTATACCCATTTGCGACTTACTACCATCACTATAAATGACAAATGAGCCTAACCAGCATTAACACTAGAAGAAAATAATCAGAATTTTCATGATGCACTTTGAAATGAAAGATGATATTGTAAAGTTACTTAGTATAGATAGTTACCTTTTTAATGATTATATTGCTTGAAGAAATGCCTTAACCAAGACAAACAAACATTCCGCACAAGTAACAACATCTATAAAATAATAGATTGTGCATCAAAACGACAACGACAAATGACAGTGTCTGTATTTGTGAATAATTCATGGCCTGACTCCCTTATTGGTAAAGTGTCATCTCATATTGAATGGGTAAAGTGTTAGAAAGCAATTAATGAAACAAAGGTGATTAGAAACTGATGATAACCAATTGTTGCTATATGCCGGCAAAAAATGGACTGAGAAGGCAATAATTTCATAAAGCCTAAGTTTACAATCATGAAAAGGACAAAACCTCAGAGTTGCAGAATAGCAGGAGATAGACAATGGAAGAGAATCCATGACTTATTCGAGAAGTGCTGAATTGAAGAAAAGTTATCAAGAACTGTAATGACTCAGTAATAAAGAGAGTAGGTGAGGTAAACTGCTGTAACTATATGAAGCAGTACATAATTATAATAATGGATTCAAGACCAGCATTCCTAATTTTCAGAAGTTTTACATCAAGCGTCACTGTAGTAGTATACTTCTAGTTGATAATATATCCAAAAACCATTATTCAAATAATATCCTATCACAATTTATACTAATTTTAGCAATCCTCACTGTTTATATAATGACCATCATCTGGTTTAGTCTAGAATCCTATTCCAAAAAGGTTAATGTGCACAATATACAAAATTCATAGTAGTATACAATTTTAATGCCTGCATAATTACTATTGTGGGGGAACTGGGAAACAACCAAGATAGGCTGCCACCAGAATGCAACAACTATACAGTTTATCAAGCTGTTTAGATGCTTTTCCACAGCCCAAACACAGAGGTTCAAATCTATGCTTAAGTAGTTTGCAGAAATTAAGGTTGTCTCAAATATATACACTTGCAAATGATAATCTTTTGTAAAATGTCTTAATATTAAGTGATTGAAAAATGTTTTCAGTCACTGGATTAGTCTAGAACCCTATTCCAAAAAAGTTAATGTGCACAATATAAAAATTCATAGTTAGCAATTTTAATGCCTATATAATTACTATTATTAAACTATATGCAGGCATATACTTACAGATTTTGCTTGAGGGTGTTTCCAATTGCGATACTTGGAAGGTAAGTTTGTTAGCTGAAATATTTGTTACTGTTGCTATGACAATTCCTGAATAGACCAATGAGCTCAGCTTGAAGGACTCGGATATAGTAATGGCATTAGTGAATCTAGTGTCACTTCAATGTGGGTGTGACTTCACTACCTCTCAACTCATGGACAGAGTGTTCCTTTGTGATCCATCTTCTCCTAATGCTGTAACTTATCAAGCACAACTACATGGCACAAGACATGCTAATGTCTCCCAACTTGCTAGTATAATTCAAGGCTTGTCTCAGGAAACAACATCTATTCCTGTGCAATTTTCTCTTCTAACCATACAGAGTTTCTGCATCGTATCATCGACCAGTTTATCACCATGCAGTCAAAATGATGAGAAGAATGGTGCTCTACCAGTGAATATTATAGTATTGGTTGTCATAGTTATTATAATAATTATTATAATCATTGTAATTATTGGCATAATTATAGCATTGTCCATCAAAACAAGTCGGAATAGTAAAAGTGCTAAGTAAGTTAACAATTTAATTAAGATAATGTTGACTCTAATATCTGATCAATTTACTCACTACTTAGAGACACAGTCACTGCTATTTCACTTGATGCTGAAGGAGTTGATTCCCATGAATATGAATATATAGAGAAGTACAGCAAGACAGTAGTGGAAACTAATCTCACTGATACTGAAAATGATGTGGTAATAACCCCATGTCCAGCTTATGCTACCAGTACAGTGAAAATTGAGGAGAACAACACTGACGCAGAATATGAAACAATAAATCAGTTTTAGTTACATTTCGTGTTATTATTGTAGTAGTTTTCTCTTTGTTATGCATAAATTATCACCTATCTCTTGTTGTTTATAAACACAAAATTTACTGAAAACCAACACCTAGAGATGTATATGGAACATGCCATGAGGTACGGCCTGGGACCTAGTTAAGCTATAATTGACTACATTCAAGTTCTTCATGTAGCTTAGTCCATTATTCAAAAGCATCTAGAATGAGGAGAAAAAATTTAAAAATTACAGCAATTATGTTGATCTCTACTTGTAAGTTAAAAAAGGCAATATCCACATAAATATTAGTGGAAAAAGTTCAATATTTTCAGCTTATAATGTTTGTTTGAGTAAAATATTACCAGTAAATCGTTTGTTTTTTTTAATTTGAGATCATTAAAAATTTATCATAATAAGACATGTAGAGATCATTACTAGTGACATATGTGGTTTCAAATTTTTCACACAATATCATGTACTTATTTAAAGTCTGTTATGACCATACTTATTTCATAAAAGACCAAAATTTAGAATGGAGGACTTTGCTTGTGGAGGAACTTCATATATTTCGCTCAATAGAAGAATCTACTGAAACATCAATTGAATGATAGATAAAGGGAAAGGGGACTCCATGACTCAAGAACAAGAACTGAAGAAAGGACAGATGGGGTATAAGAAAAGCTCAGATTTTTCAGAAAAAAAGAGAGCAGGAGAAGGAAACTTATTAGCCAATAGTAGAATGATATCTGAGCAAGGTAACTTGTGCTACTGCATTCTTACCTTGCAATACATCAAGCGCCACTCGGCTGAGTATATGCTAGTTTTAGTTAATTTGGTTGCAGTTCTATTGCAAAAGTGACTACCTTCAGATTTTCGTGCAGATAAAATGGCTGAAAGGTCTTAAAAGTATCTAAATTGATGATAACTTCAAAAGATGTGATAGGAAGTCCATCATCTTTGATATCCAGAAATGCAAAGTAAATTTCACAACTTTGGCTTCCCAAATGGATAGCACTTATAATAATTTAATAAATATAGCTCCTTGAACTTTTTTCATTGAATTGAATTAAATTATTATACAAACAATTTGATCTTGCAAACAGTCCAATACCCAATTAGTTTGGACAATTGACTAATCAATCTAAAAAACTAGAACTCTAAAACATGCATCATTTACAACCTCAACATGAATTGTGATTGATGTCTAAGAATATGACCATATAATTAGGATGTTCTTCTTAGTTCAATACCGTATATTCGGGTATGCACTAATGCTGCTGAAGCACATGCCAGTTCAAATGTACTTCAGGAAGGAGGCACCATGCCGCCTCCCCAGGGTTTTCATTCCTGTCTGTACTCTCGAAGTTGGGGCACATATTACGAAACTGTTATTTATAGTATGAAGTTTTGAAGCTCAGAATTCAGAACCTAGAAGGTGAATAAGCCGTGCACTCTGTCTGAACCTTGTAGTAGCTATGATACAGTCAGAAATTGAGTTTTAGCAAGTGCCCTTAGTAAAAGTACGTCTGAATTTTGGAACAAATACACATTTGTGGAGTATAGGCTCATTACTACATTGAGGAATGATGGATACCAATACTTTTATTGAGCAATTAGAACATTTCACACTTGAAGTCCTTCATCAGCTCACAATAGAATCAACAAAAAAAAAGATGTGATAGAGAAATGTTATTTCATGGTGGTGATGTGTGATGGCGTAAAATGGATGAACGGTAGTCACTAATTGGATAAAGAATAAATAAATGTAGGTACTACCACATGAATACTTTACTCTATATACGACACCTTTCACCTTCTCAGGGATTGGTTGGGCTCTCTCTTATCTCCAACAATAGCTGACATCTACATGGAATTTTTCAAGACCATGGCCCATGATAAAGCAGACGTGAAGCCATCTATTTGGTACTGCTATGTTGATGACACCTTCATAGTATGGCCACATGGAAAAGATACCTTAAGCAACTTCCTTCAACATATGAATTCAGTGAGACCATCCATCCAGTTTACAATGGAAACAGAACACGACGGATCATTAGCCGTAAGCAGGAAATACAGCACCCTAAGCAATTCTGTAGATTGCAAACCAACCCACACCAACCTTTATCTGAACTGTAAATCAAATCATCATCCAAGGATAAACACAGGGATAGTGCAATGTCTCAAACACAGGGCTCATGCAGTGAGCCACCACGAGAGTTTACAATCAGAATTAGATCACCTACAATAGGTTTTCCTTCCAAATGGCTGTCCCAAACAGTTGACACTTCTCTAACCGTATATAGCTGTGTTACATCACTTTGTTCAATCTATTATGAGCTGATGAAGGACTTTGAGTCCGAAACGTTTTCTTATTGTTTCAAAATTCTACTACATTAAATAATTGCTCAATAAAAATATTGCTATATATAATATACATTTTTTCCATAATAGTAATTAATTGGTTTCATCATGCTTTAAAAATTCAATTCTTATGCAGGAATGTTTTTATAGAAAAAATATTCATAATTTTTCAAGGTATTAAACAAGTCAACATAAATGTCAGTGAAAGGGTTAATAAGCATAATAACCAATTGCAATTCCATGTCTACATTTCAATCTTTGAAATAAAGTCTCTGTCAGACTTGGCTCTTCCACACATTGGACACAACAGACATACCCAGAGACTAGAGACAACAACTATAATAAGGCACTCTTTGAGCATACAGCAAATTGTGACCGTGCTGCTGTTGTCATTGAACTCAGCATAACAATATTTTGTATTATTGTATATATGGCAGATTTCATACAAAGTGGACCTACTCAGAATCACTGCAATTCAGTCCAGTAATTTGTTAGAATGGCCGCAATTGTTGATAAAATAATACGATAAATATTTAAACTTGACTCTTGTGACTGACAAAGAACCTGTGCGAATTTTACATCCACCGCAAACCATATTTAAAAACTATTCAAAAACTTAATAATTTTATGCAGAATAAGAACTTACCTTCCCATCAAGAGTTTTGTCAATAATAATTTCTTTGAAGAGACCAGGACATGACGAAGTGTTTACCTCATCTAAAAAGATCTGCATAAAATTGATCATTGAAAAATTATTGAAAAGCTTTAGTACTCTATAAATTGAAGATGCATTCTCTAAAAGATGCACTGAATGCAAGTATAATCTATCACTAGTTTATGACATCAATTAAATATCCCCTCTATAATTGTGCTTGTTAGATAAAAAGTAAAGTGTGTTTTGGACTGGAAGATGTCCCTCAACAAAACAATTTAGAACTACTATCAGAAAAATGATAATCTTTCCTCAAGGACTACACAATACCTAAAACTTTTGATGTAACTAGCTACCTCTTGGACTTATACCATCACACTCACGTGGAACTGTAAATGCATAGTCTGCTTCCTGAATTAGGGTTATCTAAATTAATAACTAATAGGGTTAAGACATACACTATATGCTTCCCTAGTCAGGTATACCAGGATTGCAAAGTATTTGTGTCTGGGGACTAGTGTGGGGTACAAAAAGTGTCTTCCAAAAAGTAAGTAAAATTGACTTGCTTTCATTGGATTATGCTAAAAAATGAACCTTGTATATTCGTAATTAAGGCTTATGCTCCAGTCCACCCATTATGCCACTAATTATGCTATAATGTGGGGATCTCTAGACAGAGCAAGAGAGCTATCCAACTAAGTCTCTGGAAACTCTATAGTACAGAATAAGTGCACTTGCTCTTAGTGTCGGCATGAACAAGACGTCAGGTCTGTCACTGTCCGAGTGGCAGATGACATGCACATGCTTCCACTGCTCTCCCATGCCTGATGTTAAACTCCTTCTCTGCAATCAAGTGCCTCTTCCTGTGTTTCATTTATCATGGATCCAGGAGCAGTCCTATTAAGCAACACATCCATACAGGTGGACCTTGTGAATGAAAGATATACTTTATATGTATACTTCCTGTGTTTGTGTGCTCCAGTTGATGCCACGCCCATTAACATTCGAAGCACAGCGTTATCGGGCGTATTTGCAGTGGTTGTGTGGGACTTACCTCCAACAGCTTCAGGCGATGGAATAGCCATTCTTAGGTACAGTGTGGCCCTCGATTTTCAGGGAGCAGCCACTGACAACGCCTTTACAGTGAACACTAGTACTACACGTGGTTTAATGCTGAGCAGTACAGCGTACTCCCGTTACGAGCCAGGTAGAAGTGTTGGAATTACAGTCACTGCTTTATACTCGATGCCCACTGGTGTTCAAGCAGCTGCATCAGAATTTGTATTGGTAGTACCTGCTAGTGAGGCTAATGGTAAGATTACAGATTATGCAGCCTTCTTGTTGTTGTTTGTTTGTTTTGTTGTTGTTTTTCTAACAGGAATGGTAAGACTCTAGTAAACCATATTAACTTCTTGTTATTCTTGTTAGTTGAAAGCTCACGCGTATAATAATAATCATTTTTCATACTTCTTCTTTTTTTTCTCTTTGTTTTTGTTTGTTTGTTTATAAGGTGTTCATGAAATCACTAAAACTTTTGTAATTTATAAAGGGATAATACTTACAGGAGTAGAATCTTGTAATGAATTTACTTATAATGCTATTAGTTAACAGATTTTGTGTATGTGTGTACCTGGGGTGATTTCAGTCATTAGTGTAGGTCCTAGCTATGTATCTGTCCTTGTGAGAGTATATAGTCCTCGTGGTTGGGTGCTGCTCAGAGCAATCAGTGATCCTAGACAAATACAGCATTGTAGTTGTGCTTTTGTATGTACTTATTGACGGGATAAGCTGTGCTTTAGCAACAGTCAATTTAGCAAAATTTATAAATAGAGCAAAACAATTATTGCTAAGCTGAAAATATAACCTTTGTTTTTTGTTTGTTTGTTTGTTGTTGTTTTTTAATCCAGTGATGCATTATTATGCCAATGAATGATCCTAAACAAATACAGCATGTACATAGTTAGTGTTTATGTACATAGGTATTTATGGACAGGATTAACGTAGCTTTTGCCATCTTTTATTGACACGAATTAATTAGCATTTTTTCGATGAGTGATCCTGAATACATTATCATTGTAGTAGTGTTTATATATTGACTGGATTATCCATGCTGCTGCTTTGGCAATCTTTACATTCATCAGTACATTATTTTGCATTTTTGCAGTAATAGCTGTACTTCCAAATGTTAAAGCTGAGAGTAAACCTCGGTCAGCGACAGTTGCAGACATTACGTGGGAGTTGCCTATGAATACAGAGTTCCTGGATGAGATACGAGTGAGGTTTACCAGCGTGCCCATTGTAAACGTGGTTAGCCGCAAGAGGAGAGCCGCTGCCACTTCTCCATCTGTTACAGTCAGTATTACTGCAACCAGCACTGCAATTACCACCGCTCCCTTTTCAGACGTCACGGCTTGTGTGGATGCTGTCTACACTGGGAAAGTCAGTGTTCCTCTAGTCAATCCTATCACCTTCCAGACTGCTCAGGACAGTAAGTGATGTGGTGAATAGGTGGGAAGGAAAAATAAATGACCAACTTCAGAAAGGGTGCTGATTATATATGATTATATGTATATTACTATATTTGTGACCGTCTACATGAAAACCAGGCACAACGCGGCACACTTCGAAATTTATTTTTTCGCACTTACAGAGTTGTTGGCATCCAGATATTGAGCTCTCCAAGTTTTATCGTCGTAGCTTAAGTCGTTCCCGCTATAATAGACCTAACCGTTCCCTTCCGTCGGCTTAAAACAATACATTTTTAAGAAATCGATCGATCTTTTCTCGATATTTATGCACGCCGCGTTGTGCCTGGTTTTCCCGTAGACTGTCACATTTATAATTATTATTATTTATTATTATTATAATTATTGCTATTATCAGAAGTAGAAGTAGTAATTCAAGTAGTAGTGGAAATAGTAGTAGAAGTAATTAGTAGTTGATTGTGCATTCACTTGTTGTTGCTTGGTCAATTTAATACTTTAGGCATAGTGGTTCCTGTAATAAAGAAGTAATGATTGTGTGTGTGTGTGTGTGTGTGTGTGTGTGTGATGTCTAGCTCCCACTCCTCCTAGGAGTTTGCGGGTGTCTCCAGTCAATGCGCGCAGTCTGAAGTGTGAATGGCTGCATCCTGATCCCACCAATGGACTCATTCAAGGATAGGAGGAAAAAGACACCAGGCCAGTGTCCAAGGGATAAATCATTATCTACATGATTCCATTCTGATGGCCATCATGTAAGAACTGCACAAGGTAGGAAAAGTTGTGAGACAAGGTCAGTCATTTCTAAGGAGAACAATACTTTTGTTAGATTGAAACTTTCTCACCTAAAGGAGGTCTGAAGGAAACCAAAGGAAAAATGTGAAAAAAAACTTAGTTGTTGCTGGGGATTCGAACCCAGGGCCACTGGCTTTAACCACCAGTGTTCTAACCACTGAGCTACAACAACCCTCGACTTCCAAGACCTTCACATTTTTCCTTTATACTGTTGAGTAGTATACCGCTTGCTGCAGTTTTGTACTCAACAGACCACCAATTATGTGTTGTCGAACACCTTTCGGTGTTGACTGGAAACACCTCCCCCTCCGGAGAGGAGTCATAATTTGTGGATTGAAAAGTTATCAAGTTCTGACCCTTCATAAAAACTAGATTGAAACTTTCTCACCTAAGGGGTCTGCCTTTTCAATCCACAAATTATGGCTCCTGTCCGGAGGTGGAGGTATTTCTTGTCGACACTGAAAGGTGTTCTGATGGCACATAATAATTAAAGCAACTGATGGACAATTGGGAGGGCTATAATAGGAATTAAGTAAGTTGTGATAAGTGACTATTACTTGACTATGTACAGTTGACATAATATACTCACTCAGTCATAATTGCTTATGTTCACTTCATGGCACACGCAAATATTCATTAAAAAGCTCTGTAGGAAATACTGAATGTTTACATGCTTGAAAATGCGGAATATTGATGTCGTAGTTAACCTGATAGTTTCTGATGAAGTTGCATTTCACTAACAGGTTCCAAGTATACTTTGGGATGGTAGTAAGTATCTACATCCACATGTCTGTACAGGTCAAGTAATTTGTAGTTCACTTAGATGCCTAACATACAAGGAGTACAATAACTTTATCACAGTTCATTGATATTGATCATTTCTCGTATTAAGTTTCCATTCAAAATTCTTCCAACATTATTTTACGAAAGATTCCCATGTGTTTCTGTATAGTAAGCAATACATCAGGTAAAAATGATTATAAATGGAAGAATCAATAAATATACCTGCACAAACTGGAATGACTTATCCATGGAGCTGTAGAACATGTACTAATGCAGTATATAAATAATATGCAGAATAATTATTAGAAAATACTAGGTGCTAACCTGACAGCACGGTTACCGTGCTATTAGCTACTCATACAAATATGTATGCATTTTTGCACTTCATATTATGACTAAACAAGAATTTTAATAATAGTGTATTCACTTACAATATCAGCCATGTTAGAGTAGCTGGCATATTGAAAACATCTTTCATATATGCCCCTAAGATAATAATTATTATGTAATATGCTTAATTATGATGTATTTTTATACTAGGTAATCAATAGAGGCTTTCCGATAATTTGCCTGAATAAATGAAATTTGTTTAACTAGCTATAGCTTATCACTATAGTGTTGCTGTACTTTTTTTGGTAGCGTCTGAATTAAATTCTTTATAAGTCCAATGTAAAATTCATTTGCATCCTCTTGATTGCCATAATGCATTGATGGCCACATTTTTGCTATAATGTAAACAAAATGCATGGTGATACTCACATAATTAATCATTCTATTCTTGTCTACCACCAAGATTTTCCAAAAGAGGTGCCAAATCAAGAGTCTTGGAGCGATTACTGTACATGTAACAGTTCCCTATGGCTTGAACTTCATGTACAAGACATCCAAGTCCTACATAATAAAATGTTTCTTTACTTTAGTTTTCCCTCTTTTCTAGATGCAACATTATGCATGTGTATAAAATTAACAATTTATAATTAACTTTGATTTTCCAAATATCAATTATTCATCAAGCTACTACTTTTGTGTTTTATTACACTGGATTGTGCAAGTTTAATTTGTATTAATATCTAACCTAAGTTCTACAAAAGACTTCTAATATAAGGTGTGTAAGGAAATGTTCAAAGATGAATGGATTGTGTAAAAAGAAAATAAAGGATTGGACGTCATACTGTGCCGTAAAAGTAACTTTATCAAATTATTGCTGCTTAGTGCTATTAAAGTAGCTGTAACAATAACCTTGCATACATTCTGTGCAGGATGTATGTGCAGCTTCTAAGAATCTACACAGCTCACATATAGGAGTAATGTCATCAAACATTGAATTATGCCGATTCACGGTGAACAAGCGTGGTAAGCACAAAGTAAAGAAACCACAAGTGCATCAGTACAAGAGTGTTTAAACGCGTGTCCGAAATGTCAAAGGTTATCTGCGGCGTTCCTGTCCTTAGACGCACCTCATATAAACAAACAAATATCCCTGATTTTCAATTGAGTTACCCCTGCTGAGAGTGTCGCGCTCGCCGATTACAAGGAGGGCAGGACTACAGGTGAGTTGGGTAATAGAAGTGGCAACTGTGATGTGGGTAAACCTTATAGAAGAAGAATCATTCTTCCATTCTGTTAATCGTATTCTCCAGATTTGGCGCTAACTGACATAGCTAGTCTTTACTATAGCAACTACACTACTTGCTAATTGGTTGGGGAAGCGTTTCTTGCTTGATCAACATTGAAGTAAGTCAGATCGTTATGAGCTGTTTATAGTGACACATAAGATGTTTCTAGTGATGATAGTTGTATTGATTGCCAGTGTTAGACTTCAGTGGAGTAGGAAGCCAGATCTTATTGGTGCAGCTATTATAACTACACCCACTCATTTGTTGAAGTAGTGAGTTTTATTAATAGAGAAAACAATACAGTGGTTTTTCTATAAAATGAACCAAAGTTAACTTAAAGTTAACAATGACTTCAAAGTGAATTTGCCATTAAACAATAACTGAAGTAATCTTTCAAAGATTCTTGCATCTAAGCTAATAAATTGATATGGTCAAAACTTGTCAATTAACGGCCCTAGAAAAGAATTGCGGTTTTCCAATGGCTCTAATCGTTGGCTATGCATTGGTAGTTGACAAATAAAACAATAATTCATGTGTTTTGGTTTGCCACGAGGATAGCATCCTTTTCATTTCAATACACAACAAGTCATTACCAAATGGTTGACAACTTCATTGTTCAGTTCAGTTATGATTTTTCATTAAGTTCGTTGCTCAGTTCAGACATCCCTAGAATAGTAGTGACCTATGCATTTTTTCGAGTGATGTTATTTGTAATGTTTTTGTGTATTGAACCATATTCTCTAGAAATCTCACTACATATACACAGACTTACACCATATCCATCTGTGGGGGGAACTGGGAAACAACCAAGATAGGCTGCCACCAGAATGCTACAACTAGACAGTCTATCAAGCTGTTTAAATGCTTTTCCACAGCCCAAACACAGAGGTTCAAATCTATGCTTAAGTAGTTTTCAGAAATTAAGGTTCACTGAATAGCAAGAAGTTACACTGAAGGTTGCTTGCACTGCTAAGTCATTATATATGTCTGAGCAGCACAAGCTAAGTGAGTGATGACATGGCACAAAAGTAATGGTGTTAATTGGATGTGTGGGAATATTAAGTGATGAATGCAATATCAGTGATAACTAATTATAGAACATAATGTTTAGTGTTCTTATAAGTGATGAATGCAATGTCAGTGATAGCTAATTACAGAACATAATGTTTAGTGTTCTTGTAGAAAGTGTGGTGGTTATACCACGCCATCTTATCTTATTATTCACGCTCATAAATCTTTACTGGCCAGTCTTTAGTTTTCTTTTGCGAATTGTATAGTCATGGATCTTTTTTGCTGAGATTTATTATTCTTTCTTGAGTTGCAAGTACAAGAATCATTTAACAAGAAATACACTTAATCTATTGTAGTTACTTCAGTTATTAGCTGGTACCTGGTAGTTACTGACTAGTGAATAAATGTATGTAGCTATGGACTTGTCACACCCATGAATTATCCTTAGCCACTCCCATGAACTTTTTGGCCATACCTATTGACTCTGTTGGCCAACCCACTCTTGGCCTGACCAATTTATGAGAGCTTCATTTGTTCCTGTATAATATTGATATCTTCTTATGTCCAAAGAAGTGTGCCTTCCTCAATTTTTTATTGAAGAAATGGCAGAACATACTATAAGTCATACTATACCACTTACATACATATCTATTGAACAATGAATACTTTGACACATGCAAACACACACTGACACACAGTGCTTCTCATAAAAGAATAACACATATATTTCTAGCTGATTATCCTTGCCTATCATCCTCATGGCATTCATCAGATGGCAGCAACTTATCTTTATCATGCACTGATAGATTATCACTTGCATGAAAAGTGTTCATTGACAACCATAATCATAAATTAGTGTATAATCAGTTGATAACTAGCTGGATAACCTCTATATCCACGTCAACTTTTTGTGAACTCTAATTAGCAGCACAGTTTACATATTTTGTTATGGTAGTCAATGGACTCTTTTCAGGAAGTGTATCATCCTTCATGTATTATATGCGATAGATAGATTCACCTGCTCCATGTTCCAGTACTTGTTGCTAGTGAATGTGCTAGATAATTTTTTCAAAAATCTCGGAAAAACAGTTTGGAGTTTTGCAGTGACACTGATATGTGACAGCTTGTAAACATCAGAGTGGCATGTCCAAATGTTTAGACTGAATTGGTTTCAGATAGCAAAGTCTAGTTCGCGATATATATTTAGGTCTAGAAATTGTTTTTGTACTGCGTGGGCGTACGTGTGCACCTTTTTTCCTACGCGCTTGCGCGGGCCGGGTAACCTTCTTAGCAACATTTTGTTTTGTTTACCCGCCGTACAAAGTAGCGATGCCCAGTGAAACAAATTTTGCGAAAGAGAGACAAAACGTTAGAAACACTTGGTCAAGTGAGGGCGTTAGAAACTCCAGAAGAAAAAATAGTAAGGAGAGAGAAAAGAAATGAAAAAGACAGGGCAAGGAGGAGGAGAGCTAAAACGAAACAGAAACAGGTAGCAAAGTAAAGAATCTTTCATTTTGAAAAGCCATTAAATGTTCCTAGCCACACCAAGCATGCATGGAATAGCTGCAATTACAGGGAACATGTATCGCTGCTATTAGAGCGCATCACTAGTTATTGTGAATATTTAGAGCCCAGCACAATGGTAATTATGAGCGGATCTAGGATTTATTAAAGGGGTGGGGGGGGGGGGGCTCTTTCAAGAAGGGCTGAAATAGCTATAGCCACTTATAGAAGTGTGTTGCTATTTTCTACAAGATTATATTCTAATATTCATCTGCATAATATTAGCATTAAATGTGACAGTCCAGAACTGAAAGAATGAAATGCTAAAATCATGAAAGAAAAAAAATTCGAGCTAAAAGCAAAATAAAGTATTAATGTCTGGAATAAAGATAAGGAGTAAATAATATGGGGTTGGCTAATTATGCTTATTTTTTGCTATTATTCTATGCTAGCAATGCTCGTCATTTTAGCAATTATGCTACTTGAAATCTCCTCTTATGTTCACATACTATGGACAGAGTTTGAAAATCACCTCAACCACATTCACAAGTATAAGATTCCCAGTACCCATAACTAATCTGAATCCTGATATGGCCATTGTTGATATGCAAGTTGTTGATCTGCATCCTGATGGGCAACAGTGCTGGATCTGAAAGTATTTTATTTCTTACAGAAAGCAATATTGGAATCTTTAAAATAATAGAGTTACCAATAATATTATATGGTATTTAGTAAACTCAAAGATTCATTTAAAAAGTCCCAAAGACAATCTCTGGAAGATAGCATCAAAGTGCTATTGTTACAGTACAATAAAAAAAATTGCCAAAGACTAGCTACCTCATTAGGCTCACAATTAGCTATATTAATTATGCCAGCATATGCAAATGAAAATATCTTATGCTCAAAATTATGCCAGCTTAGTTTGCCAATCCCTAGTGAATAGCTACACTCAATCATGAAGAAAAAATTAGATTGATTTATGAAAAAAAAATGAAAGCACAATGACATGTTAGCTAATGATGAAATAGTTTTATACAATTGTCAAATTCAGCCATAAAGAAAAAAATTATAATAATAGGAAATTTTTAAAATTATTGCTGTTAAAAAGAGAAAAAATTTCCTATTATTATAACTATTTCAGCCGAGAATGACTAAATCTTAGAAAAAAAATTGAATAACAACAACCACTTGTACTTGCTCTGCTTTGGTATACTACGAACTTGGTCTACCATTATTATAATTCTGACTCTGTACATCAATAGAGGTGCGTTCTTCAGAAGATCTCAAGTATTGTTGGAGTACAAGGAAAACCAACAACGAACAAAAAGTGATTGTAATAATAACTATATTTCCAGGTACAGGTAAGAAATACATTAGCTAAAAAATGAGGGCACATTCTGAAAAAAAAGGTGGGCTCATACGACACAAGTCGAGCCCCCACTAAATCTTCCCCTACTGGCAACTACTACAATTATTGTCACTGAGCATGAGTCCACACCAAATGGCAGATGTTTAACTCATTACAAGCCCTTGTGTAAACGAATTATACCAATCTGTTCAGCCTGATCATCCAAAAGATTTTACTTATGAGAGTGTGTGAGGTCCAACTTTATAAACGCGATGACACCCACCACTGTGGCCAGGAGATCTTATGTTATGTGGAGCAGAAAAGAATCATATTCTGTACCTTAGTGTACCATGATCCTTGCAAGTGAATCGATCTGTCTTATAAAGAATTGGAACAACTGGTGTGGCCCACTGCGATAATTTTGTGGGCTCTAATATGCCGACTTCCACTTGTCGATAAATTTCTTCCATGACTTTCACTTATAGTGAATGGTACCTGTCACCATGACAAGATTTAGGTTTTGCAACCTTGATTTTATAGCATTTTGCTTTCATTTCTTTGACTTTTCCCAATCCAACATCTAAAAACATTGAATGCTTAGTTAGAGTACCTGCAGCTCAGTAGAGGAAGCTTCAAGTCAACTTTGAGGATTGTGTTCCAGTCCAAACGGAGTGTTCAAGCAATACCCACAAAAAGGTGAAGGACCTGACTCTTCAATGACAAGTACCATTCTGTAAAATACAACCTTAAATAGTTCGCCAGTTATTGTGGTGAGCAATAACAGGCGGATGGCAGGAGCTACGATAAGTGTCAGGGAAAGTTTAGCTAGTGTATCAACTTCCATGCATGTGACTTCTGTGAACTTGGACTTTCATGATAAGCAGTCGGCTACGCAAGATTGAATAGGTTATTTTATTCAGTTTGGACAAGTTAGTTCACTGTGCAGGTAGGTAATTCTTGGAGTGTTGGGCATTCGATCATGTTATCAGCAACATGATCTCTCTTATAAAAGGAATTGCATTCCATGTTCTTGAAGTGACACTTGGCTGAATTGTAGAGTTCACTGCACAGTCGGCACGGTTGCTGAGGTTTGAAATGATCCCTGTGAGAATGCTGTTTGTTGTTACAGTGTTCTTGGGGTTACTGCTATATCTTTAAGACCCTTCTCCGCAACCTCTATGAATAATACAATTTTTTAAGCTGGTTTATGTGACAATTCCTCTCCCACAAGTCTGCTTCAGCTGCGCAATTTAATCGAGGACAGATTCGTGTGGCTGATGATTGCAAGTGTGAAACTGGAAAGTCTTATATATCTTGGACAGTGTTGGCTGCAAATTCTTAGACGTATTGTCAATTATAGTAGCAAGGTCTGTAAGAGCTGAAGATATAGGTGTGTTCAGAGGGCGTAACTACCCTGAGCTAGTGGTGAAGGTGTCAAGTCCGGAGGAGGGTGTGGCAAGAGTGATGCCACGGCTGAAGGAAGGAGTCTTACTCGTCTCTGGAGCTAGGAATGACTAAAACGCGGCTTACTACCTTGCAGGTTCAACTTTGTAATAGTTCCCAAAAGCACTCACTCCCAACCTTTTCAACAGTTTGGGTTTAACTCATAAGACACAAAATAATACAATAATTGAACATGGCTTAAGTAGAATGAACATGATACAGAACCTGCTGGTTATTGTGGATGTATGAATATGATTTAAAGTTAATGAGCTAGGTAAGGTAGCTAATGATTGATGAGTAAGCTTGTGTGTTTGAGGTAAGTGTTAATGAGGTGTTGAGATGCCTCCCTCCTGCATGCGGGAGGGAGTACAGTAAAAATGGGATGATTTTTTTCAGATTTAAAAAAAAGTAAAATTATAATCGATAAAGCCAGTTGTTGTTTTGTGGAGAGGGGGCTAGCGATGTTTGAAAAAGTAGGGTCCCAGGTAATTCCTTTGTGGAGATGTGGCGGTCCAAAGGTGACGCAACTTCTGGCAGAGATGGGCTTTTTTGTGGAGATTGTTGATCCTTTTTTCTTCAAAATTAGTAAGTGTGACCCTTTCACCTTCCCTTATTTAGTGGCCTTAGTGCTTGAGTCCTGCAGAACACTTTAGTTTGCATAGCAACGGGAGTGTACTATGCATGGGCGTAGTGTATGACCACCCTATGCCTCTATGAAACTTTAATACTGTTTGATACATGTATGTATCTTCTCAAGTATTCGTTCAGTAACTATTAATTTCAATTTTTTGGCTTTTAAATGGTCTGGTTTCATAGATTGCAGCAGCAAGGCCATATAATGGTAGGTGATGCTCAGAATTTAAGCTCCATCTTGCAACAGAAAAAGTAAATATCACTGCCTGCAGGCATATTTTTTACTGATGTGTACTGTGTAAAATCTGTAGTGTGCTTGAGAGGAAACTATGTAGTAAACTCTTATTCTGGAACAAAAAGTACACTGGATTGGTAAAACATGATTAAAAAACTCAGCAAGTTGTACATGTGGTTTGTATTATGTTCCTGAATTAGAGTTTACTGCACTGTAAACTATGCAGTAATTTTACAGTACACCTTAGTAAAACAAGGCCTGGCAATCAGTGTTTATAGTGAAAATATATTGTACAATGGTTATGTACTCATTTGTGCTATTTTAGACTGCTGACTTATGGACACAGTACCCAAGTGTCCCTATGGTTCTCTGCCTACTTCATGAGCAAACTAAAATAATATTAGCACCTATATCATATTAATGAGTATACATTTTTCATGATGTCAATGAAGCATCTATTTTATTGAAGAGTTAGGTACTTAAGCAATTTTCTTGGCATGTGTGATATACAGATATTTTTATGTAATGATTTCTATTTAACTGCTACCATTCTATTACACTCATACCTCATAATATGACATGCCAAATTAAAAGAGAAAAATATTTTAAGATAATGATCCTGGATCCTCCATTAACATAACTGATATTGGAGAACAACCAGGAGAACGTTCAGATGCTGGATCTACATTAGTTTGTGTCACTACTAATGTCAATACTCAGTGTTGTAGAGGTAGTGATAATCCTAATGGAGGAGGTATTGGTGGCTGGTTAGATCCTAGTAACACTCAAATTCCTTCTCCTGGGGCACTTGGTGGTGCTACTAATGTATTTACTCGCTACCTCTTCACTGAACAAGTGAGACTAGCCATAGTAGGTGGTACCCCATCAGGACCTATGGGAGTGTACACATGTGTGGTACCTGATATGAATGGAGTGGATGTGTCTGCTACTATTACAATTACAGGTACAGTAGTAATATTGATATGCTATATCAAAGTTAAATGGTGAGACTGAAGCAGTATATCAGGATTGTACTTAATACAACACCAAGAGCAAATTATTCTTTGGAATCTAATAGAAATGATGCATGGGTCATGATGATTGTTGTACATGAAGATAAGGGTAGCTACGCAGGTGCACATTAATGTGTCAATTACAGTTTGTTGATAGTTGTCAAATTCATAAGTTCATAGTATCCAGTATATGCAACTAGGGTTTATTACATTTAAATGATGACTAAATTACCAGTCCAGGAGTGGGGTTAAGAGTAGGCTGTGAACAAATTTTCACTTTTTCTATCTATTTTGCTTGGCTTTTATGCTCGAAAAATGCACCTATTTGTGCAATTTTTTGCTTATTTCACCTTGCTTGATTTTTCCCAATCTATATTACATTATCAACCCATTTTGTTCTTTTTTTTACCCCATTTTTCCTTTTTTTACCTTTTTTCACCTCTTTTTCTTTGTTTTCCATCCTCTTTAATATATTTGGTCATTAATGAGAATATCACCCAAAAAAACAGCTTTTGCCAACAACTTTAATTATAAACATGAAGAGTTGACCAATAAAATGCTTTATAATTATCTTACAAAGTTGAATAACAGCAGTATTGTAGTTTTCCAAAGATCACTATTTTTATACAGAAATTCATTGTAATATTGAAAAAAACCCTCTCTGCTGCAGCTGATGATACCTGGAGCAATACTTTTTTTTTACAATTATAGCTCACATAGAAAGCTTAATAGCATGTCTATTCCATCAAGCAATTAGATCAGTTTTTGTAGAAGCATCTTAACTGTCAGCCTTGTACAATGATATTTCCATATTCAGTATCAATAGATTTTGTACTAAGAATAGAGAATGTTTTTAGGCACTTAACTTCAACTCATATAATTTGAGAGATGAAAAAAAGTGGTTTTCTTCTAAAGCATTCAAAGCAAGTTTAAGATCCTTAAGTAGTAATAATCACATGCAGGTTGTAACATACCTTTCAATAATCATACTCATGTGAACTATTTCCTATGGACATAACTATATTATTCTTAAGGCAAATCTCAATATATTGCACTATTAGTATAAATAGCTATAACCATTAGCTAGTTACTAGCAAATATCAATTTTTTACAGTAAATATCAATCAATTACTATTCTGAGATGTTTGCATTTTAAATATTAATTTTTGTCATTGTTTTGATTATTGTCAATAAAAAACAAATGCCAAAAGGTATTTAAATGAAGTATTTTTTAAGGAGCATAACATTATAAATTAATTAAAACTTTTTTGTGGTTGTGATTCAGTTGAAATTCCTTCTTCACCACTGATTTCAACCTCACAAGCCACCTCCACTTCTATTACTCTCACATGGACTCAGACTATTGGAGATGTAGTGGATTCCTTTACTATATCATACTCCTTCAGAGTTATTGGATGTGATGATGTCTCTGGTAGTGCTGGTAATAATAATATTACGGGAATAGATGGATCTACTAGAATGTACACTGTATCTGGTTTGGAAGAATACACTGAGTTCACGTTTACCTTGACAGCAGTAAATGGAGCTGGAAGTGCATCAGTCAGTAGGGTAGCTCGCACTGAGGCAGGTAACTACATACTTAGGGCATGATTATGTGTTGTTTGGGGAAAATCAACCTAAACACAGAAAATATATTTTTTGTGCAGCCACAGGTAAAACCTTACGAGTTTAAAACAATTGTAATGGTAGAAATGGAAAATAAACTATCGGCTCTAGCTTATGGTGCAGTGGTAGACTAAAGTTAGCTCTAAAACTCGAGCTATGCCCTATTAGGTTAGAGCAGCTGCTAAAATATCAGTTGGGGCCTGGTATAGGCAATTTTACAGCATGAATTGCCAACCCTAATACAAACTATTGCTGCGAAAATATCTGCAAGTCAAATATCTTGCCGTATCACTCTGACTAAGAGCAATACATGTTTTATTCTAAGCTAGATGTCTTCATTTCAGTAGTTTGTAATAGGGTTAGCCTTTGACTCATGATAATTAATTAGCCTGCTCTTGAAATATTCGTTATCACACTCTGACTCATGTAATAAGTATTATATTATACATACCATTCAGATATATGAAATCAAATGTGTGATTGACAACTATTTGATGAAACCAAGTAGCAGTCAATATGAAGTTCACAAAGGGTTAGTACAAATTGAGTCATTTAAAGGGGGGGATAGGGCATTTTTGGGGTGTTTTACTTATTTGGTCATAACTCAGTCATCCATGTGTATTTTTTCATACTTCAAGTCATAAAATGATGAGTAAAGCATCATCTTCAAGATGAACTACAGATATATCAACTTGGCCCCACCCACCCAAAGTGATCGGTTTCATCGTCCACTCACCCTTTACCTACTAGGTACGATGTAACCCCCATCAGACATGATCCTCAACACTCCAAACTTTTTTCACACATTCAGTATACTTTTATCTCATAATTGTATTGATACTTTTTGGAATTTCTCCTTATTTTTTTTTTTATAATTGTTTTTGTCCAAAAATGTCCAAAAATTCATTTTTTTTTAGAAAAACTTGCATAACTAAAGAAAAAAATTTTTTTTTGAAAAAGTATCAGTTCATTTTAAAGAGTAGAATATGAGCTTTAAGATGATATATAAACATAAAAATAAAAAAATAGTGAGAGTAAGTTATGATGTACCGAAGTATGACCACTTTGGGAAAATGTAGTTTTGAGATAATTGAGGTTAAACACGACACTTGTAATAACAGCTGACAATGCCTGCAAGAAAGCATAATATTGCATACAGTGAATATTCAGACCTAAATTCAGGTTTTAGAAGTTATCTTGATATATTGGTTAGACAAAGTTCCATTAAACGTTACAGTAACATCTGATGGGGGCTCGGTCCAATCGTTGGATGGGACGTCACTGCCGATACCAACCCCGTCAGAGTCAGTCTGATCATCATGACTGCAACTAGCCTCAGAATCTGACTCAGAGGATTCCTCCTCTGAACCACTTGACTTGGCATCATCATTTTCACTTGACTCTGCATCATCATTTTGATCTGACTCTGCATTGTCAAGTTCATTTGCTTCTGCCATGTCATTCCTAGACTCACCACCGCCATTCTCATTAGCCATTCTCATTAGCCTAATGCCCAGTATATAATATTTATCTGCTTCAGTTGAACCAGCATCAGGGAGAGCTACAGAACTATTGTCTGACAATGGACTTGAGGATTTACTATTTCTTGGGCGCAATAGAGCACTAGAGCTTTCAGAAGTAAACCCTATAGACCTAGGTGGTGAGCTAAATAATTTAGTCTTACTCACCGAGGGACGGGTAGCCTCTGAATCCATCCTTCTTCGTTTAGTAGGTGACTGTTGTTGCCACAGAGTGCCAAGGAACCCTTTAGGGCGCTTTCTACAAGTTCTCCTAGGCGTAGTTTCAAGAAACAACGAGAATAAGAGAGAGCCATGCGGACACAAGTTCAAGTTCCAATCAAGCAAAAAAAAAAAAAACATCGGCCGTGCGCACTCCCGCCTACTTCTACTACGTAATTGCTTGTTGCTATAGTCACTGAGCACTTCCTGTGTGCTTCATTTTGAACTATAAAAAGCGTAGGTTTGACAGTAAACAAAGAAATAGTCGATCGATAGAAAGTAACGGTAAGAAATAAAGTGAACGGTTCTTTCCGGGGTGATTCAATAACTGAAACAATGAACTAGTGTGTATAAAAAAAATCATTATAAGCTGTAGAATTGTCCAATGGTCTTGAAACTTGGGATCCACATCCAGTAAGCCTGTATCTACAATAAAAAAATTAAAAAAAAAAATTTTTTTTTTCCCAACAAAAATGTCTTATTCCCCCCTGGAGCAATACTTCCTTTTTACAATTATAGCTCACATAGAAAGCTTAGTAGCATGTCTATTCCATCAAGCAATTAGATCAGTTTTTGTAGAAGCATCTTAACTGTCAGCCTTGTACAATGATATTTCCATATTCAGTATCAATAGATTTTGTACTAAGAATAGAGAATGTTTTTAGGCACTTAACTTCAACTCATATAATTTAAGAGATGAAAAAAAGTGGTTTTCTTCTAAAGCATTCAAAGCAAGTTTAAGATCCTTAAGTAAGTAATAATCACATGCAGGTTGTAACATACCTTTCAATAATCATACTCATGTGAACTATTTCCTATGGACATAACTATATTCTTAAGGCAAATCTCAATATATTGCACTTTTAGTATAAATAGCTATAACCATTAGCTAGTTACTAGCAAATATCAATTTTTTACAGTAAACATCAATCAATTACTATTCTGAGATGTTTGCATGTTAAATATTAATTTTTGTCATTGTTTTGATTATTGTCAATAAAAAACAAATGCCAAAAGGTATTTAAATGAAGTATTTTTTAAGGAGCATAACATTATAAATTAATTAAAACTTTTTGTGGTTGTGATTCAGTTGAAATTCCTTCTTCACCACTGATTTCAACCTCACAAACCACCTCCACTTCTATTACTCTCACATGGACTCAGACTATTGGAGATGTAGTGGATTCCTTTACTATATCATACTCCTTCAGAGTTATTGGATGTGATGATGTCTCTGGTAGTGCTGGTAATAATAATATTACGGGAATAGATGGATCTACTAGAATGTACACTGTATCTGGTTTGGAAGAATACACTGAGTTCACGTTTACCTTGACAGCAGTAAATGGAGCTGGAAGTGCATCAGTCAGTAGGGTAGCTCGCACTGAGGCAGGTAACTACATACTTAGGGCATGATTATGTGTTGTTTGGGGAAAATCAACCTAAACACAGAAAATATATTTTTTGTGCAGCCACAGGTAAAACCTTACGAGTTTAAAACAATTGTAATGGTAGAAATGGAAAATAAACTATCGGCTCTAGCTTATGGTGCAGTGGTAGACTAAAGTTAGCTCTAAAACTCGAGCTATGCCCTATTAGGTTAGAGCAGCTGCTAAAATATCAGTTGGGGCCTGGTATAGGCAATTTTACAGCATGAATTGCCAACCCTAATACAAACTATTGCTGCGAAAATATCTGCAAGTCAAATATCTTGCCGTATCACTCTGACTAAGAGCAATACATGTTTTATTCTAAGCTAGATGTCTTCATTTCAGTAGTTTGTAATAGGGTTAGCCTTTGACTCATGATAATTAATTAGCCTGCTCTTGAAATATTCGTTATCACACTCTGACTCATGTAATAAGTATTATATTATACATACCATTCAGATATATGAAATCAAATGTGTGATTGACAACTATTTGATGAAACCAAGTAGCAGTCAATATGAAGTTCACAAAGGGTTAGTACAAATTGAGTCATTTAAGTTGATTGAATGACTTTGAGCTATTTTATTGCCTGGTATATATTCTTGGACAACAAGTGCCCGCACAACATTTTACAAATTTTTGTTTTTCAATGGTCAAAAGTTTGCAATGTTCTTCCAAAGACTTCAGTGATTTTTATTCCGGATTACTCAACTTTTCTTTTTGTAGTTTTTCCATCTTTGTTGCAGACCAATGCTTTGTGATTACAAATTAGCATTCTCAAAATGATGAGTGGCTATTTTATGCATGTGAACTAATTTTCTACATCATTACTCGATGGAGAAAAAGAAAGAGGGTGCTATAGGTTAATAAGGCACTCCAAAAATCACTAGGATGATAGTAGCAGACAGTTTAATGTGCAAAAACTCCTTAGAATTACTCAGTTTTTCATGTCACAGACAGCTTCATCTACTGCTTATTATGGCATTGGAGACCTTTTACCTGATATGATTTCTGGTAATTCAGATATGCTTAAAACTAAGATGATTACTATAACTACTCAGGAAAACTGGCCATTCCGTATTTGTTTGTTAAAATTACAGCAATAAAATCTGTGGCTTATTTTAGTATCCCTGTTGGAGAGCTTGTTAATATATTATAACTAGCCATTTATTAGCATACTAGTGATGTGCTTGAGCACAAATGGCGAGCGAGCCTAAAGACTATACTGTTTTTATGATTTTGACTTCTAACACTGAAGCTCTGAATATAAGGTCCAGTTTTTTAATTTCGCACACACGGTAAAGGGATTTCAGTGCCATAGTAACAACTCTCTGCAACTGCTTGAATTGAAGGAAAAAAAACAACAACAAAACAATACACGTTATTTAAAAGTTTTCTTCGTGATATTCTTTAGCTAAGTAGTGGTTGTAACACACAATGCTTTGACACAACTGGACATGCACCTACACAGACTTACCTTCGCGGTAGTCTAGTGGACAATGTATTTTCAAGTGAATACTGTTGCGCATGGCTTATAACCGTGAAAAAGAGAGCATTGACTTACCACCGCCCCTAACTCGAATAGAAATGGAAGTCCCTTAAGTTTTCATGTTTTAACTGGACCCGCAAAAGAATTCAAAACAGTAAACAATTCAGATACGGGCTGATCGATAAACCAGAGGATTCTATTTAGTTCAATTTGGGACGGGATCGACCACATAACTAACACAAAAACGCGAGGGTCAAAGTACAAATTGACATACGTACGTCCAAACATATATACAAATAAATAAATAAACTAGTGGTGTGCTTGAGCACAAATGGCGAGCGATCCTGATAGCTAGCTAGGTAACATAAAACTAAGTATTGTTACTATGTTTTAGCTTAGTTCATGCAAAAACTATAATATCAGGTGTGACCTTTCATTTCAGTAAACAATTACAAAATCACTCTCTTACCTGATAAATGGTAACTTTTGTAGTATTAAACATCTGCCATTCTGATAATCTCAATTACCAGTAACTCTTGAACAAACTCTCAGCTACAATAAACAAAAAATCAGTGTTATTATTTGTAATTTTAGCCAACTAATATGGAATTACTACGTACCTCAATTTCCTGAGTATTGATAACTTCTGTGGTATCAAATTGAAATTACTTTGACTATTTCAATTACCTCGAATTCTGGACAACAAGCTCTCAGCTACAAAAATAAAAGACAATCAATTTTAGCACACAAATACAAAATTACTTTCTTTCCTCATTTTCGTGAGCAGTGGTAACTTTTGTAGTACCAAATTTGAGCCATTCTGATTATTTAATATACCAGTCACTGTTGACAACAAGCTCTTGCTACAAAGCAGAAAGGCCAGAGTTATTTTTGCATACTTAGCTAACAAGTATGGAATTACGTGCTTACCTCAGCTTCACTGGAGTAGTAGTAGCTTCCTTAGCATTAATACTACGGTATTCTGCCTACCAATGACTCTTGACAACCAACAACCGGCACTCCGTATCCCCCTTAAAACGGGGAAGTTTTGAAATTAAATCTGGAAAAGGGTCTTCAATGCCATTGAAACCGGTCTCAGCAACTTTTTGTGTCCTGAAAAACAAGCGTTTTCGCTGGAATTTTCTCACACTTCAGAGCTGAAGTTAAAGCAAGGCTTGCTGTTGTTTCAGAATAAACTGGGGTGAAGCCTAAAAAGCCGTGTTTTTAGGAGAAAAAAGTTCCCCGCGCGCGTATAAAGAGCATACCATCCATACATACATATATACCTACATATAACATACCCGATTTTGCATTATCCACACCTAATACTGTCTCGCTCGCTACGCTCGCTCACAAACATCCCCGATTTTCAATTGTGTTACCCAGTAAGTGTCTCGCTCGCTACGCTCGCTCGCCAATGAGGGAATGTTGTAAAGAGCTGTTGGTAATCCAGAGTGTTTAAGACTGAATACTAGTGATATGCTTGAGCACAAATGGCGAGCGAGCCTAAAGACTATAGTATTTTTATATGAATGATTTTGACTTCTAACACTGAAGCTACTGAAAATAAGGTCCAGTTTTTAAATTTTGCATACACGGTAAAGGTATTTCAGTGCCATAGTAACAAACTCTCTGCAACTGCTTGAATTGAAGGAAAACAACAACAACAAAACAATACACGTTATTTAAACGCTTTCTTTGTGATATTCTTTAGCTAAGTAGTGGTTGTAACACACAATGTTTTGACACAACTGGACATGCACCTACAGTTCGTCCAGCTTAAAGAGTAGAAAGTTCTGTTTTTTGTTAATTGTTCTTTAAATGTATACATGTGCAGTCAGATTGATGTCAGGAAGCTGAAACTTCACATACACACAAATTAATATATATTGAAATTGATTATGTTTTAAAAAATTGTGGTTTGTGGTCACAACTGTGGTAATAGATAGAAGAAGTGACCCTATAAATGGAGGATATTTTTGATGTTTTTAAGCCAGAAAAAGAGTAAATTGAATTCGAGTGTCTAAAGATTTTGCAGACTGAATCTATGGCTCATTAATTTGATTTGTACCAAATTTTTATATTTTAATACTATTTTACTTATTTTTAATTTCATTTTTTATAAAAAACTAAACTCCCCAAATGCTTTAAGCTGGTAATTTTGCAATTTTGAAGTAAGTGTCTTGGGAATTTAATATAAAATACCTAAATAGTTGTATTTTAATCCATATGAATTTGAAACCCCTATCTTGAAAATTAAGGGAAATAAAAATACTTTTGTGAGAGTGTTAGTATTTTCGGTGTAAGTTGTGACGTTTGCGGAAGCTCTTATCTCAATGACGACGTATTTGTGATGTCAGAGTGTTGCGCTTGCGCATTTGTGAACTAAACCAGGGGATGTTGGACACGCTGGTAAAACGCGGGAGATGGCCCTTAACCGAGCCACGCAAACAATCAATTAACTTTGGCGCCCAAAACTGCGAAGCATGTGGACACAAACGGTCTCTGAGCTATAACTTGTATGTAGTGTACTAGTCTGAGACAGTCATTTCGAATAACATCCTTCTATTATACTTGCAGGGGAATGAAGCTGTACTTGTGAAGCCATTGGAGCAGCTTAAAACTCTGTCTCAACCATGACCAACTCCACCCTGACCGGTACCAGCTCCGACAATTCCACCAACCTTGTATTGAGACTCCGCTGCGCACTTCAGTTCTTTCCATCGGGATTGCTACCGCTATACTCTTCAGCCCTATCGCCTACAAGTCTAAATCTTGTGCTGAACTACCCGCTCCCACTAATGAGCAACCAACTCCAAGCAACATCGGGAATACGCCATCACTTTTGCTCGAGGGGCTAACTATTTCCAAAGTTACAACGGCCATCTCACGGCTCATTTGTATTTCTTATTATTGTTTACAAATGGGCTCTTTTTAGAGCTGTCACAAGTTAATTGATTATCTTACCAAATAAATTGTGCGTTCGCGGAGCTCAACGTTATGGGGGGCGGGGTGAAATTGCGAATCAGTTGTCAACTTGAAAATAAAAATTGATATTTCGTGGAACTGGATTACTGAATTGAATCCAAATTTTGCGCACAAGCAAAATACCCCCCTTAGAATAAAGTTACAGAGAGTTTTTTTAGAATAACGCACGAGTAAAACGGCATGAAATTTTAGTTTACAAAAAAAAAAGAATATAGATATTAGAAATATGGCTCTGTAATGTTGCGAAGAAGCCCTCAGGCTACCTCTGGAAAAAAAATGAGCGCAGTAGCTCTTTCGGCCGCTTCGAAATAACTCTGAATAGTGGTCAGTGTGCAGAGCTGTATCTCCGTCCCAGGCGGTCTTCATTCTTCAAATTTGGCTTGCTGGAGTCCTCTATTGGTGCTTATTCAACCTGTAACAACAACGTAAGCCCACAGTACACAGAAAAAGAAATATAAAGACATAGCAAAAACAGTCAATTTGCGGTTACGCGCCTCGGTTTCCGGTGGCAGGGCACCCTTAAATAAGGGAAGTTCCCGAATAGGAGCTGCCGTGTGAGAGGGCACGGCTCAAGTTTAACTACGAGTTGTGACGTAGGACGGACGAATTTGTGACGTCAAAAAAAATGGCGCTTAACCGTAGAAAAAAGGAACTCGATATACTTTTTCTGCTAGGAGAAAAAAATGCTGAGTCTCTATTAGATACAATAATTGATATACAGGTATATGTTCCATTATGGATTGGTAGCAAAGGTCTAAATATGACATATGATTGGTTGGTATTTATGATATTAACTGCATTGGTGTCTGGTCCAGTGATACTGATGTTGAAAGAGACTGGAGTATCCACTAGTTGATTGTCATAATTAACTACACATGTTAGAGTGAGTGTAGTGCCCAAATAAAATGGTGGATCTTCTCTATTTTGAGTCAGGACAACCGAAGTAGCTGGTGGAACTATCACACAATAACATTAACATTATAATAATAACAATTATTATTTTGACATACAATTACTCACATTGAACAGTGAGATTGACATTCCTAGCGACCTGATGATCTACTACTACACCAGGAATAGTCATATTCACTACACAAGTGTATGTCCCTGCCTGGGAAGTTCTGACACGAGTGAAAGTCAGAGAACTTGTTATGACTAGATCAGTTGTGCTAGTTTGATATCCAGCTATGATTATATTTGAAGTTGTAGATATAATCTCATTGCTACCTCTTAACCACAAGATTTCCATTGTAGTGGAAGGTGATAAAGTACTTTGTCTAGAAGCATTACAAAAGAGAATAGAGGTTTCTCCTGCAAGAACTTCAATGACTTGTGACTGTACTTGAATAATTTGTGGAGGAAAAGCTGAAAAAATGCAAATAAATAAATAAAATAAATAAATAAAATACAATACTGAAATAGTAATTACAGTTACACACTCATATCACAACAACATGATCGATTTTAAACAATTCTCAATTAAAGTGATTTCAAGCTAAACAGTTCACTAACTACAATAAATAGCTAATTGAATTTATGCGTTTCTTTAAACTTTTTGGCTCAAAATAATAAATGTAAATTCATTGTTAAAAAGCTCTGTATAATTTGTATAGAATTTTATAGAAAATATATAGTGCTTTCTAAAAATGAATTATAAAGGCCTACCTATGGTGGTATGACTCACACACACTTACACATTTATTAATGTAGAGACAAAGTGTGCCCCTCATATTTACTGGTTTCTACATACTCACAGCCAATTACACATTTTCTATGTGTTGAAATTAAAATAGCTAACTTAAAAAAGTCGAATTCTATTTCCAGAGATCAAAACTTCTGACCATTTGCACACTCCAATGAGAGAATACCTATCTAAGTTAGTCGTGCATACCTACCTTCTACAATAACAATTCTTGTCTTGTTTGTATAAACACCAATAATATACATTGTTGATAGCACAGTAAATTCTACTGAATAAGATTCTGGAACACTTTGTGTGTCTTGCAGATCAACTGTTAAAGTAGTAGAATATGCCATTGGATTAGTGCCACTATGTGTGACTTCAGTGGTGGTCACATTTCTCTGACTTGTCCAGGAACTGAGTATTGTAAGATTAGTGTCTACTGCACTGTTGAAAGTAGCTGTGGCTGTGAATGTGAGTGTGAGACCAACATGGAAGCCTTCATTCACAGGACTGCCAGTAACAGCTATAGTAGGAGCTGGAACTAAACAAGAATAAAAATTGTTAAACTATATTATACTACGTATTTACAGCTTTCACCTACCGTCAATTATAATAATTGAAGTGTTATTACTACTAATTCATAAATTAGCATCAGTGTCCATGACAATAGCTCTACAAACATAGCTTCCTGCATGACTGGTGTGAAGTGGAGTAAATGATAGAGTCAGTGAAGTAGATAGAGAAGAACTACTCAATAGCAAATCCTCTAAAGAATTATCATCTAGTACAAGTCCACTTGGCCCCACCCACTCAATAACTGGGGTCTGTCTGAGGTTTTGATTGAGACTAACATCACATGTGACAGCATATATTTCACCAGCAGTAGTAGAACCAGAACTACTGATTCTAACTTGCGGAGGATCTGGAACTGAATTAAACAGAAATAACATTCAGAATCTTTAATAGAATGATCCTAACTTAAATTTATTCAAATGAGCTCAATGCACTTACATTGTGAATTAATGAAAATTGATTTAGTTCCAGTATTACTTCTCTGAAGAGTGTTTTGAGATTCTAAGATAGTGACATTACACCTAAAGAAAGTGTCCACACTGCTCAGTGGAGAGAGAGTGAGAGTAGACAAATTACTTGTAGTAGATGAAGTTATAATACTTTACCACCATTTCTCACTTCAGAGCAATCTCTATCAATCCATATAAAAGAATATCTTAGCTCTCCAGTATCCACAATATCTCGGTTGATGCTGGCTGAACAGGTAAGAGTGATGTTATCTACTCCACCCACTAGCAGCAAGTCAGGTGACATAGTAACAGAAACATCAGGAGTAGGAACTACCACACAAACATGTTTAACAAATATAATTGCTAAAAAAAAATCTGCTTTTGTAAAGTGAAAATAATTTTGTACAATGTGGCTGTGGTTAATAGTCTAATAAATATGTTCTACACAACAGTTCATTGATGGTCAGAAAACTTCAGAAACAAAAAAATATGCGTCATGTGCCATGCACACATATTTATTATGCAATACTTTATTTTATTGACATAAGTTCATCATAATATTACATGACTTTAAGTGAAGAAAATTTTATGAGTTGATCAAGTTCCTTAGTATTTATTTTTTCTTTATTAAGTCATTCTGGTGCTGGTATAAAAGAGAATGCGGAGTGTTTTAAAAATCAGACAAATTAAATACAGCTAAATCAAAATGCTAATGACATGAGCAATACTTAAAAGTCTTCATTGATGGCACTAAGATGAAGAATTCACTTGAAAATTTTAAGAAACTGAACAATAGGGTCTATAGTAAATATAAGTATTATGTAATAAGTGATGTAAGAAACCCATACTTGTTACATGAGTCAGAGTGTGATATGGTGAAATATTTCATAAGCAGCCGGATAATTTATTTTCACGAGCAAAAGGTGAGTGAAAATATAGCCTGAGAGTGAAACATCTAGCCATATCACTGTGACAAGTATAATAAGTGGTTTGTTTCACACTAGATATCTTCACTTCTGCAGTTATGACTAGGACTGATAATTCACAGCACGGGTCATGTACCTAATGATATCATTGTGAGAATATACAGGGTGGAATAAATATATAGTACTTATTACATGAGTCAGAGTGTGATATGGTGAATTATCTAGCCAATATCACTCTGACGAGTGTAATAAATGGTTTATTCCACACTAGATATCTTCACTCTTTTTTTTTTGTTGTAACCCTTGGTGTAAAGTTGGATGTAGAACTCACTAGGGGCTCCCCACAACCAGTGTTTATATTATAGCAGCTGCTCTAACCTGGCTAGGTAGGCTCCACTAGGGTAAAAGTAGCTCTAAAAATCCTGAAAACTGGTACGCCAGGTCAGGTTCGGTTGCTATAACTACTCTGGTAATGAGCTTACACAATACAGCCATTACATAACACTATGTGATAACATGAGTTATCTCAAGGATCATGTACCAGAAGATAACATTGTGAAGATTTCTAGGGTGGAATAAAAAAAATTATATATATAATATAACAATAGCAATACTATTCAGATATTTTACAAATTAGAATATCTGTCGTGGTAACAATGAATGTACAAACCACTAATTATGAATTTCCTAAGCTAATACATGAGATCTTACTAGCAACCTATTGGCTAGAGTAAAATATAAATCAACACAAAAATCTTGTTTCAGATTGAGTGAAGAATCAACTTAATATGGAGGTACTCATGGTTCACCATTATTTATCATCTCAAGAATACAGTGAGACTTATTTGATGTCTATGGGAAACAAAAAAGATAACGAAAACTATTGAATTATACACTTTAGTATACCAAATCCTTGTGCCAGTTTTGTTTTAAACTAGTTATATATGAGAGTCTGATTTGACAGTAAAGAGGACATTCTCTGAGAGCTATGGACAATATTAATTAAAGAAACTCATAACCTTAATAACACTTTGATTTACTCAATTTTCTAAAACTCAGAACTATTTAATAAAGAAAGAAACGTTAACAAATACATCCATCTCAACTGCACTAACTTTGAGGTCTAATCATAATTGTCTCCTGAATCATTTGTGTCCTGCTTCTTACTGGAGTAAATATTGATCCTTGGCAAGTGTAAGTCACTGGATGAGATGCTCTCAATGGATTAATAGTTAACATAGCAACTGTCCTATTAGTGGTAGTAGTAGTTTCAATAGATCCTGGAATACTTGTAGTAGTAGTCCATGTAGCCATAGGAGATTGAGTTAGTCCAGAGAACAACTCAAATACTACACATGTCAAGTTCAGTTCTGATCCTATTATCACACTTCCTGAAGTAGTCACATTGGCTCCAATAGATGGAGATGGAACTACAGAATAATAATAGAATAACGTAACATTGCAAATACGACAACTAACAATATTGACTGCAACAAAACAGAAAGTAAGAGTTTTTAAGTTTGTGTAAGATGCTGTATGACTTTCCAGTGTACAAGAAAATAAGAAGAAGTTTTGATTGTTCAATCTCTTATTTCCAATACAATAAAATTTTAACCCTACAGTTGTGAGCCAGGGCTATTTATGCTTTGGCAAGTGTGACGGTAGCACTAGTAGCTAAAGTTAGGATAGAAACCATCACAGTTGGTGGCAAAGGGAGCTTTGTTCTGTTTTCAATTTGGCCATTTTTGACTTCTCACATTATTCAATATAGTCGTGGTACTACTTTGACCTTTGATCTGCGTAAAACTACTGCTATCAAACCAACTCTGATAGACTCTGATTGATTGAAATTACTTGGCAACTGTGGTTGACAACCATTCATGTTCAATGAACAGTTGAATTGTTTGTTTACACGTTGCATGCTGTAACTATAACTTATAATATTGTGTCAGTAGCTCAGTCAAGCTGAGTTTAGAATAGCTTGTGGTATCTTCCACAACCACATAACTGGAAGAATCACACGAACAGGTAACTCATTTATGTGTGTCTATGCAGCCTGCAATCTTCTCACAACTATTTCATCATTCTGTGTTTTGTGATGTGTGCATTTTGTGCGCCTCAGAGTGACTCCGGCATCATCCAGTCATTCACTTCTTATTGTCACAGTATTAAAAAGTACAAAATGGCAGTGAAATACTAAATGAACACCACATAATTTCAATTGTGTAAACCCTGTAAAGTGTCTTGCTCGCTTGCCAGCTAACAAGTATCCCTGATTTGCAATTTGCTACCCCTGTATAGTGTCTTGCTCGCTCGCCAATATAATATATATATGGTCTGGGTATGAGCAAGACACAGCAGCCCATATTAAGGAGTAATGCAAAACTCTAATTAACACTTTCTAGTCTCCCACTGTTGTGTGTTTCATGTCAAAGTCCTGCCAAATTTTTATTGCTCAGAGCATTTTTTTCTGCTCAGGTCTGTGCTGATGTTGTCCTCTCTTAGTCTACACCCTATGCTCAGTTTTCAGAGCTTCACCCAGACCTATTATACAAATATGTAAATTATATAGTATTCATATTGTACGTTTATAATATTCTATATTTATTTCATGTTAGATATCTTTGCAATGCAATTTTTAGGCTCATGACCTTGAGATAACTCATGGTGTTATGCACCTTTCTCTATACAAATTATCCAACAACAAAGAAGCTGCTAGAATATCAGCTGGGCATGTTGAAGAACTCCTTTGAACTAACACAACTAAGTTTACAAGCTGAATTACCACCCTAGTACAAACTACTGCAGTGAAGATATCTAGAATTGAATAAACCATTTATTACACTCAGTTTGTGATATGGCAAGATATTTTACTCTAAGACTTTATTTTTACTTGCCTTTGGCTTGTGAAAATACATTAGCCTGCTTGTGAAATATTTTGCCACATCACGCTTGACTCATGTACTGTCAGTTCAAGTGGAAATATTAGATATTTGCATGTTTTTTTCTTGTCTACGATCAAAAAGTGATCAGTCACAGACAGAGATTGCAAGACAAGTTACAATTCTTGACACTACTTACCAAATACAGTCAATGAAAGGGTTTGGTTAAACACTCCAGAGTTGGCTCTAGTGACATAGCAGGTGAATCCATTACCATGAAGAGATACACTATCATTAACAAGAGGGATATAATACTCTGACATGGCTACTGATGTGGCTCTAGATAATACAACTCCATCTCTAGTCCTCCATTCTATGAGTTCAGCCACATCAGGGACATTCACACAAGTGAGAGTAGCAGGTTGTCCCACAGTCAATGGAATAGGAGGAGAAACACTAACATCAACACCTAAAAATGATAAAAAATGAATAAATATGTTAATTGAATTAGAAAAATGCATTAAAATATTGAATTTCATCAGAGTCCCTAGTGATAATTAAAGTTAACTTGTTACAAGTTATGACTATAATATGCTTAAGTATAAGCAAAAATAAGGATAATTTTTTAACTATTTTAGATCCCGTTTACCCATGCCCTACTTAGTTTCCACTAGCAACTTTGTTTATCAGCATTTTCGGTGTCAAGTGAATTCTTCTGTGTTTCTGGCCCAAAATTAAAATTCAATTAAAATTCAATTGAAGCACATGGCTAGTTTACTTTAGCATTGTAGCTGCCAGCTGTTATCTCCAGATCTAACTCTACCTTGGGCTGCTCTGGTAAGCAGTTAAGCAGCTAGCTATGGTAAATTCCTGTGGTATGAAGGTCAGCAGGAGAGTTATCCAACTAGGGCTGGTCCTGTACGGATATGAGAGGCTGCATATCTGGCCTCACATAACCTACATAACCAGCAGCCTATTCTATTAAACTAAAACTCAAAAATAGCAATACCCCAAGGGTGGTTAGTATGCACAGTTCATATACCTAAAGGCAAAAAATAGTGCACACTTACCAAGTTAGTACACCTAGTAACAATATAGCAACCGGCTCTAATATGTTTAAGTACATGATAACATAAAAAGTACAGAAGAAGCGAAACTGGAATGTCTGGAGAATATTCAAAACACCAGTATGTAGCAACAAAGTTAAAACTCTACTATATTGCTAAGCTAAATACCTCATTTAGGACCTTTACTTGATCTAACCATATTTAATGTGTGAAGACAAACTTTGAACCTACAATTTTATGAGTCACTGGAAGTTGCCAGTCCCAGTGCGTAGTCTTATGCTGTATATTAGCATTATTTTAACCAGATCACTGTGAAGGTACACTGAATGGTACTGCGACTAAACTGTGATAGGTCACCTGCGATGTTTCAACACACCTCACGTGTTTAATGTATTTTTGGGTGATCATAGCGAGACTCTCACTAACGAGTCTCAATTGAGATTTTGGTATATTTATATAGATTCATCATTGAATACCAAAGAATATCACGAGTCTGTTGGCTGGCAGGAGTGTAAATTTCACTGACTTCCACAGTATCCAATGATTAATCAATTTATTGTTTACTGATCATGCGCGAATGGGGTAGAAACTGAGTGGCTAATGTATTGGAGCTGACAAGAAGTTTTTTGATTCTTTTTTTTTCTGATGAAGTCATTGATAATCTTTTCTCCAATATTCAAGGTGGAGTAGAAAGGGAATGTGAAAGGCAAGAAGGACCTCCATCTAGCACTGACAGTAAACAAACAGTTAGTCTTGACGATGAGCAATTATGGAAGTTTTTAGAAGAGCAATAAAAAAAGTAATACTCAAAAGAAAACATTATCCGACTTAGTGGAACCTCGGGGGATGAAATAAGTATAAAGGACTTCCCCTTTACTGCAGAATATTGCAGGCGTACGATACTTTCCAATTCAATAAATTTTCTATGTAAAGGGACTCAATAGGCTGATTCAGTACACAATAAATATATGTGGAAAAGTTAACCCTTTCGTTCCCAATCCCGCTTTGAAGCGGGTGAAGACCGATTGACTTCTCCGAATTTTTTAAAATAGTTACTTTATAGCTAGAACCTTCAGATTGCATACACAGGTGCCCAATGCATTGGAGAAGCATTTAAAATAGCTTTCAGCCAGGACTGCTTCGACAGTACCTCACAGCAATTGCGTTTATTTCTTCCTCGGCAAAAAAAAAAAACATCGGTTCTCCGTCGAATTTTAAAAAAAGTTACCTTCTTCACAGCAGCTTCATTTATGGATCCAGTCATCTCCAGAGCTTTGTAGAAGCAGCAAAAAATTGCTTGAGCTCAGTAACCTTCCATAACACATTGAAACAACCGCTTCTTTGCCGACCAAGACTTTGCGGTTTGACTTACTGTCTTCTCCATTTTTTATAAAATCGGCAGTTCAACTGGGGACCTCCCTATTACGTACAGTCTTAGGTAATGCTTATTACATCATAGGAAAAAAGTGAGCGTGTCGTGTGACCCCGGTAACTATGCAAAAAAAAAAATTTTTCAAAGTCATTTTTTGGAAGATGGCGTCCAGAAGTTACAATGCGGTGCAAGTTTTAGACTTGCTTGATGCTGACTCTAGCGACTCAGGATCAAGCGGAGAGAAGGGAGACGACATCTAGGGCTATAGGAGGCCCTGTATCAGGGTTGGTGGACCAGACCCCGTCAACTCTGATACTGAAAATGAGAGTCAAGAAGATGATCGAGGTAAGCTTGTCTTTCTCTTGTCTTTCTCTTGAAAAATAGCAAGCTTCTGTTGTGGAAAGGACTTATTTATAGCCATATTGAGATAGAGTAAGCTGTTTAGCTATAATATATATATATTTCATTGAGTTTTGAGATTTGAAAGTGGCTTGTGGTTTTTTGAACAAATTCAAATTTTCAAAAAAATTAAAAATTTTTTTTTACCACATATACTACTAGGACCAGATGTGAATGCAGTCACCGACCCCGATTACGCAGATGAGGCGACAGGAGCAGAGTCTTCCAGTCATGAAGGAGAGGATACCGGACCTGAGTCTTCCAATGATGAAACACGAATAGGCAGCAGGTTCCAGTGATGAAGAAGAGGAAGTGGCTCCTCCTGCTCCGAGTTCTGGACGTCCTCGCGGTCGGAGAAGGCGGGAATCGAAGAACAAGAGTCGGGTGGATGAGGTAGGGGGGAGAGTGGAAGAAAGATGACAACACACCCATTGATATTCCATAATCTTTTGTGTGAAGGACCACAGACTTTGATATTTGTGGCTGCTCCTCCCCCCCCCCCCTGAACATCCCAAAAGTTGTAATATGTATTGTTATTGTCGTTGTCGTTGTCTGTGTTTTTGTGGTGTTGTAGTGGAGCTTCACACTCGATGTATATGTGTGTGCGTGGAGTTGAAATGTTATTCTGGCGCTTCCAGATCTAACCGGGGAGGGAACGAACTCGGGGGGGGAGGGGGGGGAGGGAGGGGGGGTCTTTTCCAATCGGGGCTACTATGCCCATGTAAGTTGAATTTCATGTATGTGTGTGTGTGTACACCAGTCAATTTATATTATACATTTATTTTTATGATCTGTATTCACCTGTATCTTCTTTTTTCTAGTGTGTGTGTGTGCGTGCATTTGTGGAATGAGAGAGAGCAACCGTGGACAAACAGTATGTGGCGCTTCCGTATACAACCTGGGAGGGAACTCTGAATCTTTTTGGATCGTGACTACTATGCCTATGTAAGTTGAATTTCATGTGTGTGTGTGTGTACACCAGTCAATTTATGTATAATAAATTATACATTTATTTTTATGATCTGTATTCACCTGTAGCTTCTTTTTTCTTGTGTGTGTGTGTGTGTGTGTATGTGTGTGCGTGCATTTGTGGAAAGAGAGAGAGAGCAACCATGAACAAACAGTATGTGACGTTTCCGGATCCAACCTGAGAGAGAACGAACTCGGTGGTCTTTTTCGGTCTGTGACATCATCCACGCTGGGTAAGTTGAATTTCATTTTTTCAACTTACTGTATTTGGGTGTCCAGCTAGGGCTGGGGGGGGGGGGAGGGGTTATGGTACAAGAATGTCAGTGAAAAGTAATGACGGGGGAGGGGGGGGTTATGGTACAAGAATGTCAGTGAAAAGTAATGACGGGGGAGGGGGGGGTTATGGTACAAGAATGTCAGTGAAAAGTAATGACGGGGGAGGGGGGGTTATGGTACAAGAATGTCAGTGAAAAGTAATGACGGGGGAGGGGGGGGCAATTCAGCGAGGCCAGCTGTTATGTTACAAATATCATTGTTGTCTTGTGTTTTTTTGGTATTGTATGGAGGTTCCGGATCCTATGGGAGGGATCGTTCAGTCTGTGCCACCATCCATGCCGGGTAAGTTGAATTCCACGTGGGTGCTTGTACTGCTTTTCATTTTCAAATTACACTTTCTCAATACAACGATTGTTTCTCTCATGTACAGTGTGGAGTATACATACCAGGGTTCATACAGTGGGAGGCTAGCGCTGGGTTCCCCCCTAGAATTTTGGGAGTTGAATAGAAATGAACATTTAGGAAGTATTTATTTTTAGTCTGATATTGTATCCCATTATGTTCCTATCATAACTGAGCCATTTAGTGCATAGGACCGAACACTGATCATCAGTGTGAAGTATAGACTCGTATGCAAAGATGTGCATCAAAGTAGTGTAGGTTCCAAAAAATGGGTGTGGCGAAGTACACTCGGAGCCCCACCCAAACAAAAATCCTGTATGAAACCGCATACAATACATCATAAAGTTGCAATTATATAGGATCATGAATAATTTGTTGTTTGTATTACAAATATCTTTGTTGTTTGTGTTTTTGTGTATATGAAATTGTTTTGTAGTGGAGCTCGACGTGGCATACGTTCCTTGTGGACACTCATAGATGTCTCCTACATGATCACAATCAGCACCACACACAACAAACAACATATTTTATTGTTGAACTAATATAATATTGGTATAAAATGCATCAAACAATATTATTTCTATTTTATTTTATTTTTTTATTGATGGGAAAAGTGGATTTTTTTGGGGGAAAAAAAATTTTTTTTTTGAAATATTAATAGATGGCTTAAATATTATTCAATTTTCTCAATCAAAAAATGAGGGGAATCCCAAACTCTTGGTCTATTTAGTGATATATGGTTGCTATGGGGTTTTCCCAGCCAGCATCGAGTTAAAAAAATAAAACGGTAATGCACTATTCCGCGGTGGAAGATTAGATTTTTCCGCGCGCGTCCAAACAATTTGGGAACGAGAGGGTTAAAGAGGTCAATATGTGTCCAAACCCGGAGGCTAGTTCAAAATGTACACATTAGCACGGGCGCTAGAAATTTAGGAGAAAAGAAAAGAATTTGAAATAACGTCAGGAAAACAAAGAACAGGAAAGAGCTAAGAGAAAGAAGAGGAGAGACATTCGCTGTTAGATCTTGCTAACTTAGTAGATTTTATTTTCTATTCTATTAATGGCAGTGGTAAGTTATCTTGTTAATGTGCTGGCATAGCTATATGCCATATGCAACAGAATTGTACTTAATTGAAAATTCATTGTCCAATAGTCAAGTCACTTAAAGAAAGCATACTAGATCTCTGGCACAATAGAGCATTTTCAACTGAGTCAACTTTTGAAAGGTGGCTAGAAACATAATTCTTGGTTTAGTGATCCTTACCAGTATCATTTGATGAAATTTAATTGTGCGCCCTTTGAGAACCCATAGTCTAATTGTCAAGTCACGAAGATAATACTATGTTGAACAAGTGTGTATGCATGTGTAAACCTTTGTGTGTCGTTAAAGAGTAGCACAAATAAATCTTTAAAAATTAACTAACCAATAAAGATCATTAGTGGTTAGCATTTAAATTTCAGTCTAACCAGCTCGCTCACCACTTGTGCTGAAGCACATCACTCGTTAAATGACAGCAACTTACAAATTTAGAGTACACTTGATCAAATTTGTTCATACCCTACTATCCTTAAGAAATATTCACCATAATGTCAGGATTAATTTTGATCTTAAGGCAGATGAACCAGGATAATAGTATTTAAGATCAAATATTTTAATACTGCTAATTTATTTAGCCATTTCAAAGTTTCATTCAAACTTGTCAAATAGAGCAGGTGTGAGAAAAAGTCTACCTAGTGTAGAGAACAACTAAGAATAGCGACATGGTCACACATTATACTATTATTGTGGCCAGTGCATAATAAAGAACATTCTGTAATGCTGGACTAAATCAATGAGAGTTTTGCCAAGGAACTGAATGAGTATGATTTAGTGAACATTGAAATTTAACTATTTTCATTGTTTTTTATTATTTCAAATGAGGATTTAATTCATATTATAATCATAAAAGTAACCTTTAGTATTTGTCGGTATACCACCTACGATTGCTATCATGACATTATATCATAATAGCGAATAATATTGACTTTGCTCAAGTTAGGTTACATAAAATTACAGTATTGTGATTAATTTTAACTTCTAATGCTCCAACTACTTAAAATTCTCGAGTTTTAAATTACGTACAAGTAACGAACAACACTGTTGCATAGTACATTAATTTACTATTGCCACTCATCCACTGTAAATACATTCTGTGATATTTAAAAGTATAAATATATTTTAAAACGTTTTAAATAAATTAAAGGCTCCAGAGTTATGGAAAATCACAGCTACACATATGACCACCATTTCTAGAAGTTTCATAACTACATATCAATAAATCTACTAAATTAGCCTTAATTAATTCTTATTTTATAAACATGCACATTGTTATTCCATATTCTACCTACTACTGCAAGTTGTTAGATAAGAGCAATTAAGTTCAGCATACGTTTCAATTTGAGGTTTAATTTATAGTTGAAAAAAACTCTCAAGTCAAAATGGCCTATAAAATATTTTTATGCTTTGTTAATAATTGCTCTTGACTAAATCTTCATACTAGAACAATTTCATAGTTTACCTGAATAAAATGCTAAGTAATTTCTTACCATTAATTTGAAGTGGTCCACTATTAGAAGTTCTTCCATTGCCATTAGTAACTGAACATTCAAATGTCCCAGCAAAATTAGAGGCATTATTACCAGAGAGAACATATGTTGTAGAAACTGCCAATCTGTCAATGACAGGACTTGCTTCAATAAAAGTAGTGCCAGTAATTATTGGTATATTATTTTTAGTCCACCGAATTGACGTTACTAATCCTCCACGAATAGTGCATATTAACTGTAGTGACTGATGAGAATAGTGAAGATTAGCTGTTAAATCTAAACATTACATAGAAATTGAGTTTGTACAAAATCAGCTTAGAATTTTACACTTCCAAATAAGATAGGGGAAAGCATAAAAGAAGGCAAAGAAATAGTCCAAAGTTGGAACAGCTGTACACATAAACATTATGGTAAACAGCATTTTTACTTCTAGATTTTATATAAAAAAAAATTTTTAAATTTTATTTATAATTTATGCACATATTGAACACATTATAATTATAACAGAGCTAAAAAATATACCTAACAATTTAAATTAATATATTATTCATGCCCTAAAATACAGTGCATTATATCCAAAACTTATTTATGCATTCTATCGGCCCTCTCTAATCTAACTACAAGACATTTGCCACAGTGTAGAGCTTCAAATTATTATAGTTAAGGAAGTTATAGCTCTCAAGTTTTAACTGCCACCATTGTCTTGTTCACACGAGTCATGCTAATTTCAATAATTCATCTATTCCAGGCCTTTTTCTATTGGAATTAATGCTTCACAAAAAATTGATTTTGCTCAATATTAATAACACGATCTAACTTCATTATTGTTTGTGATGCAGCTAGGTGTCATAGCATAGGCTCAGTCTAGAGTAATTAAAATTCATAGCGTAATAAGCAAATAATATAAACTAGTGATGTGCTTGAGCACAAATGGCGAGCGAGCCTAAATCTATACTATTGTTATATGATTGATTTCAACTTCTATCACTCAAAGCTAATAAAAATAATGATGTTTATAAAGTAAAGGGATTTAAATGTCATAGTAACCACTCCCTGCAACTGTGTGAATTAAAAAAAAAAACAGCAATAAAACAATACGTGTTATTTAAACTTTTTTCTTTGTGATATTTTTGAAGTTGTAACACACAATACTTTCACACAACTGAAAATATCTACACAAAACTTACCTATGTGGTTAGTTTAAAAGACAATACATTTTCAAGTAGATACTGTTGCGTACGGCTTATAACCGTGACAAAGAGCGCATTGAATTACCACCGCCACTAACTCGAATAGAAATGGAACTCCGGTAGGTTTTCAAGTTTTAACTGCACCCATAAAAGAATTCAAAACGATCAACAATTCAATTTCTAAGGTGATATGGGTAATGATCGATAAACCAGAGTATTCCGTTCAGTGAAGTTTGGGACGGGGTCGGCCACCGCACTAACACAAAAATGCCAGTGTCAGAGTACAAGAATGACATACGTAGTCCAAACATAATATGAACAAATATCCCCGATTTTCAATTGAGTTACCCAGATAGTGTCTCACTCGCTTCTCTCGCTAATAATAATGTTATTAATAGCAATAATAATAGTAGTAGTAACATAATTATAATAAAACAACAATAAAATAATTCCACAAAGATTTAATTACATAACTTAAAAAAATGAAAATTTTTTTTATAAGTTAACTAATAAAATTAGTACAGTGGCCAATGAAAACTATATAATAAAAATACCAATGTATTATGATTATCTTGAAGCTACAATAGTAGGTAATTGAACCAACATAGATAAAAACGGAATATTTTAAAACATATCAAGTAGTATACAATATGCTATTCAAAATAGTTATACAGCATTATGCGTATCATGGTGCATTTGCTCCACTCATAGTGAATAAAGTGTATTATTAGGTAATGTGAAATACAAAGTGAGTGCATGTTATTTTAATATTCATTATGAACACAGCAGATAGTCATAATTAAGTCATAATGTAAAGTTAAATTCTAAAATTAGATTTGTACCTTGATGCAATGTAGAAGATAACTTAGGATAATTAGTAATAATTTAGAAAATTACTTGGGATACAAAGTAATATAGAATATAACTAGGGATGACAGGAAAAAAACACTAAAAAAGTGAGAGTGTGAAGAAGAAAAGAGAAGAGCATAAAAGAAAGATAGAATAGAGAGGAAAGGATACTGTGATTATAGTAACAACACTAGTTAATTAAATCATTATCTATTAAGTTTGTTTTGTTCTGCTGGAGTTAATACCAATACCAAATTAATAAAAATAAAATTATAAAGTGTGGTTTAAAAATAATCATAAAAAAAATTTGCTTCAACAGTTATTGCAGTGATTGTCACTAAATAACTGACCTGGTAATTGTCCCACATACAAGTAGACATCCAGTTGTTTTGTAGTTCCATTAACATCAGGTATTTCACATGTATATACTCCAGTAGGAGACATAGCATTGTTAGTACGACGATGAAGAATAACTGAACTAGGTCCTCTACTCCTGGATATACTGTCACCACTAATTCTACTTAGAACAAATGTTTTATCTGGATATCTCCAGCTACCTAGAGCACTAGTACCTGTATCACTACCCCTACAACATAATGTAAGAGGTGTAAGGCACATCAGAGCATTTCTATCTGCTCCAATACTAGTGAGATCAATAGCTGAATTAGTAGAATACAAGGAGCCGGTTAAGAGAAAACCAAGTCCTAAAAATATGGGAACAAAATATACATATAAGCAACAACACATAAAGTGCACTAACCTTGAGGTGCAGCAGTTTCTATAGAAATAGGTGTTGAGGGAGACCCCAAAAATATGGTAAATGTACTATTCTCTGAATCAGCTCTAATACTAATATTATATAAAGTTCTTGGAATAAGTTGTGTGAAATTATATATCCTTTTAGTTTCAGCATTAGCAAAGAATGTGCCAACACAATAAGAGTCAGCAACCTGACAAATAGACACAATATATCTTGCTATCACTCCATTTCTCTGGAGACAAGGAATCTCATCCCATGTTATGGTAATATATACTGGGGAAGAAGATTGGGTATTTAAAGAAGGTGCAGTAGTAGGTGGAGCTAGATAAAACGAGAAAAATGTTAGAAAAGAATAAATGGTTTAAAATTGTTAACTTAGAAAAGTTGGTACTTTATACTAGCTCTTTCTTCTTGTTGGATTACACACATCAATGGAGCTATAATTCTAGTATAATGTTCAAACAAGTTTGCTGGTCTTCTCCAGGTACGGAAAAATAGCATAAAGTTGTTCATAGCTAAAAGCTGATTCGTAGCAGCATTAGGAAGTGCTGAATTAAATTGGTCATATCTTCTTCATAGTGGAAAAAAGAGCCTGACTCATAAGTCAATAATATGATAGTTGTACCTAAAGCTTTGGAAGGAGACTTTGTAGGTTAAATACATTTGATAAATGACTTATGATTTTGTAGGTTAAATACATTTGATAAATGACTTATTGTTAAGTTGTTTTAATCCCTTTATTCATGGCAAATGAGACACTACTATCTGGGAAACCAAGGCAACTTTTTCTTTAAGCTGCATTTAGTATACAGATTTGGTTATAAATTTGTACACTTATCATTGAAGAAAAGAACTCAGTGTTGTATACCAGTTTTCATAGAAAGATACATGTGCATATCAATCTTATTATAACTTGTACTGAGTATATACTGTTGTCATTTTATAAAACTTACTAAATCTATTTTGAAAAAAATGTTCTCAAAGCACATGCAAACAGTTACAGACTAAGGCATGAGGAAATAATCGTACTACATAAACCACCAAATTTGGAAAATATATAATATGGTCTGTTCATCTTCTTACTCTGAAGGCAGTATCTACTAAGTCCAGAGACTGTGCTTGTATGCACATTATGTGTGTACTCTTGTTGTATATTAGTATAAAAATCTATGAAAACTAGTGGTGCGCTCGAATAGCGCAAATGGCGAGCGAGCTGGCCTAGCTGAAAAAAAAAATGAAATATTGCCACTTAGAGAAAATGCAATTTAAAATGAGTACACTGTATGATAATTTAAATGAAACAGCCGCACAAATTATAGAACTTAGCCTTAGTTCGCCTAATCCACACCGCAATTGCTTTAGGAATCTCGTATCCAGGTAGCAATGATGCGGGTGCTCAGTTTACTTGGTTTTTATACAACTCAGAAAAATAGCTGCGCAGTACGTGCAAGAGTAAAAGGCGGGAGAAATGTTCTCGCCGCGACTACCATCGGTTTTGTGTAGTTTGTGCATGATCAGTAGCTAATTAGCGGTTAGATTTGTCACGTGCTATCATTATTGTTTTATCATGGAACCAATGGATACAACCAGCAAGGCAGAACAAGTGAGTAGATTTATTTAGGAGAAGAATTGTATCAGTTGTGATATATTGTGTTAGAATGGAAGACAGAATGCAGAAGAGAAGACTGAGCAAGTAGCTCAACAAATAAAAAAAGTTTTAAACAATAAAGTGAGTCGATATATAGTATTAAAATTCTCATAATTTACTTCATTTTAATACAGAAAAAAAGAAGAAGAAAAAGAAATGGGTAAGTCATTATGGTTTAACCTGTAGCTGTTATGATATGATGCACTTTTTTTGTAGACACTTGTAAATAATATTTAAATAACTTATCTATCATAACCACTTATAAATATATATTTTAACCACATAAACATATATAATAATATGCTTTAAAATGTGTAATCTTTGTATTATCATGAAGAGTTATGTGATGGCTACCTAGCTAGCTTAAAACTCAGAAGTTTGTGGTTATGGGCATAGCACCCTCCATGGTTTTAAAAGTGGCCACACCTTGAACAAAATCTACAATTGTTCTCTTCAATATAGGACCAAATGTAAATTTGCCATTTGAATGCTATCAGTTAGAAAATGGACTCAATAAGGACACAAGACGTAACTATGTAGGCAAAAAATCAGATAGGTCAGAGACAAAAACCTAACCTGTCAATTTTTCATTAGCTAAGCAGTCCTAGTAACACACAGCACCTTCACATACACTTGTTCACTTGATATACCAACACAAGACTTACTTTCTTCAGTTATTTGGCTATTGGACAATAAATTTTCAGGTCAGAACAATACTGTTGCGTAGGGTTAACTGTGACAAATAGGGAATTAACCAAGATAACTCACACCAGCCAGAAAATTAATTAGTATCTTCTCCTATGTAAGACTTAAGATTAGGCTAGAAATCAGACGCAACTTAAACGGGTAAAATGGAGTGAACAATGAATTTTCCAGTAAATGCTGCTGAGTAGGGCTTATAACTGTGACAAATAGCGACTAACTTGAATAGAAATGGAACTCCCTTAAGTTTTAGAGTTTTAACTGCACCCGCCAGGGGAGTAGGAAGCCAAATAAGATTGGTGCGGCTACTGAACCACACCTACTTTACCACACCCACTTTGCCACACCCGTTCATTACTTAAAATATTGAATATGATTAATAGAGAGTGGCAAGCACTAAGCTCATGATTACGAATCCTAACAGCGGCATCTTTCCAGTTCGAATATCCTTTGCATACCTAATAAAAAATGGAATATTGAAACCCACAAATGTTACTCCAGTGATCAAGATGCAAATGATTTAATTAGTAAGTAGCTATACATATTAAATTAAAGTAGTTATTATTTTTTAAATATATATATCATAGCTACATAGATAGTAGACACAAAAGCAAACATAAGACATTTTGATTTGCAAACAAAAAATAAACTGAATCTACAATAATCAAAACTTACAAATGCTTGCTCTGCTTTTGTTGCAGTCTTAGCTTTATTTTCTTTAAACATTCTCAAGCATGTGTGGCAAAAAACCACATCATTAGACTCCTGGTAATGCAAAAACGGCTATTTTGCAAACCAACAATGCTGGAAGGATCTTTGGACTACGTTGGTTTTTCCAAAAGATCGCTTTGGAAAGCTAAAGGACGGTCCAGGCTGACGTGGAGTCTCTGGGATATCTTCGAAAGTGCTCGATACTGGCCATTTACTCCCAGCCAAACTACTTGAAGCCATCGATAACTACCACAAGATCTGGTAAGGGAAGCCCCGGTAAGAAACACGCTCCCTAATTTTTTGTTAAAATATTGGTGCGGCCATGGCCGCACTGGCCGCAGTAGTTCCGACGCCCCTGCCCGCAAAACAATTCAAAGAGGTAAACAATTCAATTTCTAAGGTGATATGGGTAATGGTCGCTAAAGCGGAGGATTCTGTTTAGTGAAGTTTGGGACGGGGTTGAACGCGGAGCGAACACAAAAATACGGAGGGTCAAAGTACAAAATGACATACGTACGTCCATATATACAAATACACAAACATCCCCGATTTTTTCATTTTTACCCCTGTAAGTGTCTCGCTCGCTACGCTCGCTTGCCAATAATTATAATATTTATGCAAAAAATGAAGAGCATAAATTAGTTTGGAGGGGAGTCTAGCCCCCTTGGACCCCCCTGAAACCTCTCCTGAGTAACTCATGATAACAAGCACTCGGCTACAAAAAAAATTGGCCAGAGTTTTTTGTAATTTTAACTAACAAAAAGTAGAATACGTAGGTACCTTAGTTTTCCGGCGTACTAATAGCTTTTCTGGCAGTAATTTAGTATTAAACACTTTGGATTACCAGCAGCTCATCACAACATTCCCTCATATGCTAATAAATGGCTAGTTACACGAAAATACTGTATTATTATATGATGTTATTAGCTTAACAAGCATTCCAACAGGGCTACAAAAATAGACCAGAGTTTTTTTGTTGTAATTTTAACAAATACAGAATGGCTAGTTTTCCTCAGTAGTAGTAACCATACAAGTATTTATTTACGTTCACCATTACCTTGACAGCAGTAAATGGAGCTGGAAGTACATCAGTCAGTAGGGTAGTTCACACTGAGGCAGGTAACTACATACTTAGGGCATGATTATGTGACTGGTTTTTTGGGAAAATCAACCTAAACGTGGAAAATAAATATTACGTACATATACCATTCAGATTTGTGAAATGATATGTGCGATTGACAACAACTTGATGAAACCCAGTAGCAGTCCTTAAGTTCACAAAGGGTTAGTAAAAATTGAGTCATTTAGGTTGATTGAATGACTATTAGCTATTTTCTTTCCTAGTATTGATTCTTGGACAACAAGTGCCCACACAACGTTTCACCAACTTTTATTTTTGCATGGTCAAGAGTCTGTAAAGTTCTTCCAAAGACTTCAGTGATTTTTGTTTCGCAGTATTTAACTTTTCTTTTTGTAGTTTTTCTTTCTTTGTTGCTGACCAATGTTTTGTGATTACAAATTAGCATTCTCAAAAAGAAGAGTGGCTATTTTATGCATCTGAACTAATTTTCTACATCAGGTGCAATTGGTTAATAATGCATTCCAAGAACCACTAAGATGTTCGTTCCAGACAGTTTAATGTGCGAAAATTCCTTAGAATTACTCAATTTTTCAAGTCACAGAAAGCTGCAGCTAGTGGCTGTTATGGCATGGGAGACCTTTTACCTGATGTAATATCTACTGTTAATTCATAAAGATGCTTAAAAATAAGAAGGTTTTAGCCATGTAGATGTATAGGCTGATATTCCCCTAACCATTATGTTAATTTACCTGCTCTAGTGCGAACTACCCTACTGACTGATGTACTTCCAGCTCCATTTACTGCTGTCAAGGTAATTGTGAACTCAGTGAACTCTTCCAAACCAGATAAAGTGTACATTCTAGTAGCTCCATCTATTCCCATGATATCTTTATTACCAGTACTACCAGAGCCACCATCACATCCAATAACTCTGAAGGAGTATGATATAGTATAGGAATCCACTACATCTCCACTAGTCTGAGTCCATGTGATAGTAATAGAAGTGGAGGTGGTTTGTAGGGTTGAAATCAGTGGTGAAGAAGGAATTTGAACTGAATCACAACCACAAATAGTTTTAATTAGTAAAGTATTATGCATATTAAAAAAAAAGTATATAAATATGTTTTAATAATTTTATATTTTAATTTTCATGAGCCAAAGCCTGAGGGTGAAATATCTTGCCATATCACTCTGACAGAGTGTAATAAGAGGTTTATTCAACACTAGATACCTTCACTGCTTTAGTTTGTACTAGAATTGGTGACTTACATAGTGTAATATTGGTTGTAGGGGCTCCCCAAACTTCCAGCCATTATTTTAGCAGCTGCTCTAACCCAGTTGGTAGGCTAGACCAGAGGAAGTAGTTGTAAAAACCTGGAAAAGTGGTGAACTTGGCAAGTCACTATTACTACTAGGTTAATGAGTTTGTCAAATACAGGTGAAATAACAATCATGAAATATCTTGAGTTATTTTATGGTCACATACATAAACATATTGTGATATCTTCAAAATGTTCTTTTTAGGTATGTGACCCTTGAGATAGCTCATGTTATCACATGGTGATATTTCATGTACCCAACCATGTCAGAGAAGCTGCTAGGGTATCAGCTGGGGGTTGTGGGAACCCCCTGGGTATTCTACAGCCAACTTCACATTAACCCTAATACAAACTACTTCAGAGTGAAGATATCTAGCATGGAATAAACCACTTATTACACTCATCAGTGTGTGATATGGCTAGATACTTCACTCTCAGGTTTTATTTTCACTCACCTCTGGCCCTTGAAAATAAATTAGCCTACTCATGAAATATTTCATCATATCACATGATGAGTGGAAGCTTCCATGGTAAAGGATGAAGGCTTGCATTATGCGGAGGATAGATGGGATGCTGGTATGTCATAGCAATGAGGCATATAGGCCTAGCTAATATTATTTTGAATATAGTGTTCACATTAATTCATTCCATATGGATGATTACTAAACTACTACTACTGCTCATTTGAAGTAGAAGAGAGCATATGTAGTTCCAATTGTAGTATAGTGACAACTTTACTACTACCTAACTAACAATCAGTGTGGGTGTAGTCAGATCTAAACATACAGATGGCAAAGGAGAGCAACTGGAATCTGGTACTGACAGAGATGATTCCAAAGAATGCATAAATCAATTGATCAATCTACATCATAGTCGCTACAATCTCCAATTCCTATAGATTTAACTAGAAAGAAACATCTGAGGCAAAATCCTCTTCTAAGATGAGTAAGAAAAAAAACTTACTTTGACCAGTATAGAATAATTTAGACATCAGAAAGGTCTATATATGTACGAGAATTAAACCCTGTTTGTTGATGGTGGTTACCTCACTCTAATTGAAAGTAACGAGTAAAATATGTAGCTGCAATAATGAAAGCAGGAACACCTCTCAGCAAGGTCGATCTGTTGTGAAACTTGTTCTAAGACATGGTTGTGCCAATAAGAAATGGTTCACATGAGCAACAGCAGAGGCATGTGTACAGCTTGCATACAATTATTTACAATGGTCTTAAACCCGCTTAGGATGTCTTCAGAGAAGCTCACCTAGTTTCACTTTTCAAATTGCATGAGTTGAAGCCAAGTGCCACATGTATTGATTGCAAAGCATTTCCATTTCTGTGTTCTCAATCACAAGTAACTATTGATATGAAAATGGAAGCACTATTGTACACGGCTGCTTGTGAAGATGTTTCTACAGAAACTGATCTAATTGCTTGATGGAAGAGACATGTTATTGAGCTTCTTGACTGTAAGCTATGCTTTTAAAAGGAATTGTTGGTCCAGCCATCGTCAGCTGCAGCAGAGAGGGTATTTTTCTATAGTACAATGATTTTCTGTGCAATAGCAGTCATCATTGGAAGATTACATAGAATTCTTTGTAATGATGCAATTTTACTTTGTAAAATATATTACTTTTCAGCAATTCATGACTTAATTATATTTGTTGGCAAAAGCAGTATTTTGTATTTTCATTTAAGATAAAGAAGATGGGAAACAGCAAAAAGATTAGGTGAAACAGAAAACAAAAAAATGGGCTGAAAAAGGAAAAATGGGTTAAAAAGAACAAATTTGGTGGGAAAAAGTGAAAGAATAAAAAAATAAGCATATTTGGGACATTTCGGTCATAAAAGCAAGCAAAATAATAGAACAATATCAATTTGAGGAAGACCTAAACAACCACTGGCCCTCTTCCACCTCACCTGTCAACACCTGCTAATTAAGCAACATTACAATAAAATAAAGCATATACTGGACATCAATGTGAAGTTTTTCTAATCTGTAACAAATTGAGGCACATTAATGTGGAATTAATTACTTCCATTGTACACATGGAATTAATTACTTCCATTGTACACATGCAACATTGAAATAACTACACATCATTTCCATGAGATTCACATTCTTCTGGTTCTCATATCATGCTTGCAGTCTTACCACATTAAATTTAATAGACTATAGATGATCATGCAAATCAAGTTCTATATGCAAGCTTATCACTGTACCTGTAATTGTAATAATAGCAGACACATCCACTCCATTCATATCAGGTACCACACATGTGTACACTCCCAGAGGTCCTGATGGAGTACCACCTACTATGGCTAGTCTCACTTGTTCAGTGAAGAGGACACGATAAAATACATTAGTAGCAGTGGCAAGTGCATTAGCAGCAGGAATTAAGGTGTTATTAGGATCTAACCAGCCACCAATACCTACTCCATTAGGATTATCACTACCTCTACAACATCCAGCATTGACATTAGTAGTGACACAAACTAATGTAGATCCAGCTAGATTACGATCTCCTGGTTGTTCTCCAATATCAGTGATGTTAATAGATGACCCAGGATTGTAGATAACACCATCCAGTGAGAAGTACAGGCCAGTAGAAGGAGGAACTAGTAACACACAAAATATCTCAATATGTGCAGTAAACCTTTCCATTAATTTTTTTTGCTAGATTATCATAATTCTACTGCGACTTGTTTAGGAATCAGTGTCATACTAAAAAAGTATTCAAATTAATAATAATTTTTATAAAGCAGTGGGCATTTCACAATTCATTCATTAGATGCACTCTCTCTCTTTCACAGGTTTTTGTAGAAGCAATACACAATTAAAAAATATTTGGTCACCACTGGGAATCTAATCCAGTACCGCTTACTTAATGTACAAGTACTCTGCCACTGAGCTATGACTATCAGCTGGCAAACAAACACTTCAATTCCATATTTATACCGTTAAGCAGTACTGCTATGGTATAATCTCACTCTCAACAGACCAATGGAAATTATCTTTTTCTAAGATTATTTTTATCTGTGTTTTTTTTTCTCCACTAATTTATCATTTTACAATTTCTTTTATTGCCAGCCTTCTTTTGCTCATTCAAAACAAGAACAACTTTTACTCAGCAAATAACTATACTAGTGACTCTAAATAATAATGTCCAAATACAAGAAAATATTAAATACAAAATATTCTTACCTTGTGCAAATACAGGATAATAATATTGTGATGACAAGATTGCAACCATTAGCACATGAACCACTCACACGTCCATCAGCACTGCTCTTACTAGCTCCTCTACTGGCTTGCTTCTGAAGTTGGCATTTTATACAGATAAACACAAGTCATCATAATAGTATAAACCAATCTCATAGTGACAATTTTAATTATATTTTTTAATGCCTTACATAAAACTCTTTATGATCCATGTTAATTTCATTTTTTGGCTAAACTAATAAATGCTTAAAAAACATATTTGCAATTCTTGTTTTATTATCTAAAAAAATTCTCCTTTAATCCAGCATTTCAAATGAGGCTTGAGTGCTATATCTAGGCAGTGTTAAACATCCAGAAATGTAGGAAATATTAAATCATTTTTTCTTCTTTCGGAGAGGGGGGTGTACACTACCACATGCATTAGATCATTATAATACTCACTGTGTCAGAAAACGGGTTAGAATAATTTAAACATAAATTATAACTGTGGCAGTTAAATAGAAATCATTACATACAGATAACTCTATATCACACATGTCAAGAAAATTGCTCAAAGTACCTAATTCCAATAAATTAGATGCTCCATTGACATCATGAAATTGTACACTCATTAATATGCTATAACACATTGTATTTTCATTTACCCACCACAAATAGCTAATGTAATTTCAGATTGCTCATTAAGTAGGCAGAGATGCCTTAGGGACCCCAACATTTTGCCATAATAATTAGTACCCCCTCAAATTCAGTGGAAGTGTTAACCAAGCAGCAGAGGTGGATCCAAATATTATTTAATTCAAAACTCACAAAATTTCTAATGATTGATTGCACATTTGAATATTAATTTATGAATGAAGAACATAAGTTAGTTAACCTGTAAACCTTATTGCCCCATATTGGTACATTCATCCTTAAATTTCTCAAAATCTACATAGGTTGGGGTTGGAGAGCCTGGCATCATCAGCCCTACCCCCTCCCCCCACCTCTCCTCCAATTGCACTCATCCCCTGCTCAGGAGTGCAATTCAACAAGCACCAAAATTTTATAGAATTTTTAGAATTATCACTGACTGTGTTATATAATAGAATTGATTATAGCATGATGTAAAGTCTATATACTGTACACATCAATAGCAGTTGGATAGGAAATATAAGTGGTACAAGTTGTGTACAAGTTAATGTTATTGTATGTGTTTGCACAGATCTAGAATTCAGCTCCAATTGTTGGAAGATAATTAAAAAAAAGCTAATTTAGCAAAATTTTATATTTCTGACCAACAATGTTAGAAAGAGTTAGAAAAGAGAAGAATTTATATTGCCTATTCAGACAATTTCAACACAAAGCCTCAAAGTGCTCAGACTTCATTTCCAGTGAAGTACTGCTTGGTTCATTCAATTTAAAACTTCCAGTCGCCAATATACAGTTGCACTTTCCCAAGGAACTGTGACAGCTACCTGTAATAAGCCATGGCTGGGCCTCACGTAGCACAAACAAAACAAAAGACTGGCCAGTAAAATTGTATGAGCATGTTCATGAATAATATTATAAGATGGATGTTGTGTAAGCCTGTGTGTATGTAGTAAGTTCTCCAGAGAATAATATCTACTACACAAATATTACAAATATCATCACTAGACACCACTCATTGGTCACCATAAGTCTAACACTGTAGAGATAATTGAAGTTGCTTCAAGGGGGGCGGGCATCATGGAAACCAATATAATCTTATAAAACCACTTTCTATTTCAAAGAAAAAATCTATATTTATATTAACTAAGCGAAGTAACAGTTTTAAACCATAGTGAAAATTGGATGCAACATTGTAGATCTAAAAGTTTTAAACTGATTTAGTTCATGATTAAGTTGTTCTTAAAAAAATATTTATTCTTTTTTATAATTCCCTCTGCAACTTCATCAGGACCATCTATTCTCCTAATTTTAGCCAAGACAACTGATATGCCATAACAACAGCTGTGAATGCCATAAAGACAACTGTAAATGCCAACTGAGTTCTGTAGTTGTTTACACTGTCAAAAATGGGGATCTTGGTGGTGTTAAACAGGAGGCACTGCATGGACACCCCAGTTTAAAGCCTAATATTGTCTCCATAGTTAGTCATTACCAAAAGATATTGTATATGAAGAAACTAGAGGATATAAGCTAGTAATCTATGCTCATTTGGTACGAAATGTATTGGTATGGAAGTTATAAGGGCTCAAAGTGGAGTGTCAAGACAGAGCCTCCTGGTAAACATAAAACACTCCATTTTAACAGAGTACTTATTCTTATTGGTTTGCAAAAAATTGCCATGAGTTTAATGCCTAAAATAGTGATGTATATCTAAAGGATATGTGCCCTCCTGTGCCCCCCCAAGCAATGAATCTGGGGGCAGTACTCCCCTGGCCCCCATTTCATCCTGGCCCCCATTTCATTATCCCTGCACTGGCAAGTAGCTATTACAGTAACCCTATTAGGTAACTTATGTCCAACACTAGCAAATATTACTACTATCCTACTAGAGACAGCTCATTAGATGTATTATCTCCTTCTCACAGGCTTTTTGTTTAAACAGTACAGGATTAAAAAATATTTGGTGGCCACCAAGAATGAACCCAGGCTTACTTAACTCACAAGCGCTCTACCACTGAGCTACATAGCAAATCAGCCCCGCAAATAAACACTCCAATTCTGTATTAATACTGTAAGGGGTACTGCTATGCTACAGTCTCACTCTCAGTATAAATACAAAATTGTAGTGTTTGTTTGCAGTCTGGTTGTCGTAGCTCAGTGGCAGAGCGCCTGTGCGACCAAATTTAAAAAAATTCTGTATTGTTAAAAAAAAAGAGAGAATATATCTAACGAGCAAAAGAAGGCTGAGAAAGAAATTATGTAGAAACAGCAGCTCATAGGTCATTAACACAAACAAGTATATACTAACCAATCTGGCTTACTTCAAAGTTTATGAAGCAAGGAAATACTTCCACAACTTAAGTGTGCAGTTGCCACTGAAGTTCATACACCGTTGTGCCCACTCTAGGGTGTGGTATATTTGGTCAATATGCATTATGTCATTCAAGGGTGCCCTGCCACCGGAACCTGTGGTTATTTAATCGTAATTGGATCCCAATTTACCCTACGCGAACTATCTATCCTTGCGGGCGCGGGCGAGCTTTCAATTAGTACGCAATTAGTACGCGGATCAATAAACTTTCCGCCATCTTAAAACCAATTTACCACAAGCACTTGTAACCACGAGGGCTGACCAGCTACTGGGGGTAGTAAATGAGTTTGGGAAGCAATCCAAGACTCCAATAATGGGTAGAAAAAGCAAAAGGAAGCAGTAATTAATGCAGCCAGGAAAAGAATCCATCTAGATGGTAATTTTTTTTGTTTGTTGTTTATTTATTAACTCTCAGGGAAAAAAAAAACACACACACACACACCATAGGTTTTTATCAGAATTCTACAGGTAATCAGGTTAGAAATGATACTAAATAATTTTGCAATAGAATAAATTTATAATATGAACTAAAGGCTGAAATGGGTGATGTCACAACAGCAAGTTCAACATCAATTACTCATACTGAGCGCCAGGAGGCTGGAGGTGAAGTTGTGTTATCTTCTCTTGGAGGTGTATCTGGCCAGGGAACTGCATTCTCTCCTGTTGGAGGTGTGTCCGGCCAGGGAGCTGTGTGCTCTCCTGTTGTCGGTGTGTCTGGCCACGGAGCTGCGTTCTCTTCTCCTGGAGGTGTGTCCGGCCACGTAGCTGCATTATCTTCTCCTGGAGGTGTGTCCGGCCAGGGAGCTGCATTCTGTTCTCCTGGAGGTGTGTCCAGCCAGGGAGCTGCGTTCTCTTCTGTTGGAGGTGTGTCCAGCCAGGGAGCTGTGTTCTCTCCTGTTGGAGGTGTGTCTGTGTGTCCGGCCAGGGAGCTGTGTTCTCTCATGTTGGAGGTGTGTCTGGCCAGGGAGCTGCATTCTCTCCTGTTGGAGGTGTGTCCGGCCATGGAACTGCATTCTCTTCTCCCGGAGGTGTGTCCGGCCAGGGAGCTGCGTTCTCTCCTGTTGGAGGTGTGTCCGTCCAGGGAGCTGTGTTCTCTCCTGTTGAAGGTGTGTCCGGCCAGGGAGCTGTGTTCTCTCCTGTTGGAGGTGTGTCCGGCCACGGAGCTGCATTCTCTTCTCCTGGAGGTGTGTCCGACCACGGAGCTGTGTTCTCTTCTCCTGGAGGTGTGTCCGGCCAGGGAGCTGTGTTCTGTTCTCCTGGAGGTGTGTCCAGCCAGGGAGCTGCATTCTCTCCTGTTGGAGGTGGTGTGTCCGGCCAGGGTGCAGTATTTGAGGACATGGAGGGTGTGTGTTCATTCGTTGAAGACATCAGTGATGATTGCTCTTCTCCAGAAAACCAGGAAGGAGCAGTAACTGAGGTAAGTATTCCTACATTAGACACACTCATCACAATACTTCTGAATTTTTTTTATTAATATTTAGGTAAAAGTTTGGTAACTAGTAATTATGTTTAGAAGAGAGTGAATTATGTGCTAGTAGAAATTTTTTTTGCAGGTATGCCAGTAGTAATGGAATAAATGTAACTGTGTGTAAAACCTTGTGTGCAAGCCTAAAGCTAAAAACAGAACATAACACACACTCATTAATTTTAATTGTATTATAATTCCTTTGCTAATATACTATAGCAAAAACAAAAGGGGGATATAATGAATATTTCCATATTATTCTATACAATTTTTTATTATAGATGCTAACTGCTGGGTCTCTTACTTCAGCAATTGAAGTAATTAAAGCATTTGCCACAGCAGCAGGACTTCCACAGGAGGTAACTGACTCCATGTCCGAAACAGTTTCTGCTGGTAGTGTTTCTTGGTGCCATTTCAATTCACTCCAAATCCACCACTCAAAGTGTTGCTGGCGCAAGCACTATCCAGTACTATCGTTCATGATGTCTGGTCACCTGCACAGTGAGTATGACAGACTGAGTAGACTTTTGGGGTTGCCATTGTGTGGTGAGACTCAGTGGAGCAGGATCACCAGAAAAATTGAAGAAGCTGTGACGGACTTGGCTGAATGGTCCTGTGGTCAGGTAAGAAGTGAGATTTTGAAGCAAGGAGAGGACAAGAAGTGTATGGCTTCTTTTGATGACTTTTACCTGACCCTTGGCCACTACTCTAACAATTCGTCTGCCTCACTTCACGACTACATCTCGGGGAAGGTGGCATGGTTCACTCACCGCACGAAGCGAGGATCGGGTCACAATTGGTGTGGAATTTCAGCAGGTGCAGAAACAGACATGTTAGATGAGCTTCTTGGGAAAGCCAAAAATGTTGGGTTTTCAATCCTGGTATGTGACAAGGACTCATCCGCTAATGCTGCATTCTGCCATCACTTCCCTGAAGGAATGGTGACATACTGCTCAAATCACACCACCAAAAATCTCCACACGGCCCTGGAGAAAGTAAAGAGAGATGATTGCAAGGTAAAAATAAAAGCCTTGCATTATATAGTAATTACAATAATAATATTGATATAGTGCAAAGCAGACAAATTATACTTCAAAAGGATGTCAGATGATTTGCTCACCCATTGCAAGGCTGCACTCAGTGGTCTGATAGCATCTGACTCTGTGCAGCAGTCTGACGATCCATTTAAGAATTTTACAGATGGTATCCGGAACTTTGTTGCCCACTACTGTGATGATGTTCATACTTCATCTTGGTGCCATCATCCTAAGGTAACAATAGTGATGTACATGTAAAATTTCTTGATCTCAAATTTCTTTTGGTTGTATAAATATATTACGTATTTGTGTAATTAGTTCCATATACTTTGTATTTCACGTTTCACAATTTTACAATGGTCATCATCAGTGTGTGGATGATAATAAATAGTCAAAACAATGTCCCGAGGAACTTGCTGTTATGACAGAGCTATAACAAAATAAGTTGTCATGACAACAAGCCCTGGCTAGAAACTGCATTGTTGTTAGGCAATTATATACTGGAAGCAATAAACCAGTGTCCCAGTATTTGTGTAATATTCAGGAAAACTCTGATGGATCTCCCTACAAGAGCAAGTATCGTTTCACCTGTAAGTCCCAGGTGACTGCATTCACCAGCCTCATTGAGGAAATGGCAGCACATCCCTAGGACTATGTGTCAGACTATGGTCGTCTTACCACTATACGCGGTGGAAGGGTTACATGGTTTGGCACTGATGTACAGGGGAAAGTGCACTGACCTCTGGCACACACACTACGTGTGCAAAACCAACATGGCAATTTGTCACAAGGTGAACAACAAGAACTTACACATTTTGCATGGGTTTGTAGTGATTAAAAAAAATCGCATAAATATGTTTAAACATAATATTGCATGATTTATAACACATAATGAGTTGCTTAGTTTGTAATTTTATACTGAAGTATTTGATTTGAATAATTGAACTGCTATATTATAGTGTTACTTGAGATACATTTGGACAGCTAAGGTGAAGCCAATACAGAATGCCCCTACTCCCAAGAATATTACAGAACTGAAATCATATTTGGGATTTCTTACATTATTATGGAAAAATTTTTTTGCCTAATCTTTCTACTCACTTAGCACAATTGTATGAACTCCTGCAACTGAATACTAAGTGGAAGTAGTCTACTCAGCAGGAAAGTGCATTTTAAAAGTCTAAAGATTTGCTAGTTTCTCACAATTTGCTGATTCACTTTGATTCTTCCCTTCTTTTTTTGCTAGCGTGCGATGGTCAGTAATAAGTTGAAATGAATGACCAAAGAGATAAGAGTAAAGTTGTTTAACATTAAAAACGCAAGCTAGCCCTTCCTTCTCTACCTGAGAGTATTTTTTCTCGGCTGGAATCAGGGTATGAAAGGCATATCCTATAAGTCGCTCAGATCCATCTGGCATTCTATGTGCTAACACTGCACCAATACCATACTGAGAAGCACAAACCTCTGCTGGGTTTGCTTAGGGAGTGCAAATCCACTTCACCCCAAGCTTCTGCTCGTGTTCGCAGATATTCTCTATATCTATCACAGTTTGAGTACCACTTGACATTCAGAAGGACCTTGGCACATGCAAATGCCGATGCGTTATCACGTCTCCCTTTGCCTACTGAGCTTGACACTCAGCCAGCTCTCCCGGAGATGGTGTTATTATTCCAACATTTGGATGACTCTCCAGTTATAGCAAAACAGATTGCAGAAGAGATTCGTAAGGACTCTGTATTATCCATTGTGGAGTGTACTCAAGGCAAGGCTTGTCTGACTCAATTGATTCTCACGCTGAATTACGACCATATTTTGACTGGAAGTTAGAGTTATCAGTGGAGCAACATTATGTGCTGTGGGGATCACGTGTGATAATTTAAAAACTTGTTGAGAAGCTGTTCTTCACCAGTTGCATGAAGGCCATTCAGGCATGACAAGGATGAAGAATCTGGCCAGGATGTACTTGTGGTGGCTAGGGATGACTAAGGATATTGAAACTTTAGTGTGTCAGTGTCACATGTGTCTATCTGTACAAGCAGTCCCACCTGTGTCTCCCTTACACCCCTGGTCATGGCCTACACGACCATGGATCAGGTTACATTGTACATCAAGAAGGGGTTGAAAAAGAATCGTGTGCATCCTAATTTGTCATTAAGGGTAGAGAGTAAACACAGCACAGAAGAAGCAACATGAATCAAAATCAAGAGATGGAAGTTTCGCTATTGGATCGAAAGTGTAGGTGCACAACACTCAAAGAGGTGACAAGTGGTTACCAGGAACTGTTCAGAGTAAGTTACTTATGTTGAACTCAGTGATGGTCGAGTCCAGAAATGTCATTCAGGACAATTACGAGATCGAAATGTATCAGTTGAAGTGCCGGACGTAACATTTCCTAGTGTTAGTCCATCTATTACTGAACACTCTCCGATGTCAGATTCTATAGATGAGTCAACCAGTCCAGATACTATTATACTACCAATTGAGAACAAGAATCAACTAGTACTAATCAATCTCAGCAAACCTAATCCTGTACCTATTCCAACCTCTAGTTCAGCTACCAATGAACAACCCTATAGACATTCGTTGTTGTACTCGAATTCACAATCCGGTCGATTGCTATAAGCCCAATTAGTAGTGTTCACTGATCCACCATTGGAAATTCGAACACTCTATGTATGTTGTTAATTTCCTCGAGGTCAATTGTTCTTTTACGATTTTTTTATATGTGTGTTCCCTGCTAAGAAGGTCATTATGCATTATGTCATTTCTGTGGTTTTTATGTTACTTCCTGTTTCGTGTGGTTTTGTTCACTTGCAAAGCAGAGAATTCATAATTATGATTGAACTGTTTCTCTTTCGATAATAACATCACACTTACATTTCAAATCTCCTTCATCTTGATCTTATTGTCTAGAGATTTGCATATTATACCGGTATATACACAGGACCCAATCGATTGACCTTTAAGCAGAGTAAAAAAATTACAGAAATTAAAAATTTTCGATGAGAATTTGGATTCTAATATAAATTGTTTTGGAAATACTATGGACTATATTTTGTAAGTCAGTCAATATTTTTATCTGTGTTTTTTTTGTTACAATGTATTATTTGGTTATATGATTGTTATGGGATTAAGCTGCATGAAGAACTTGAATACAGTCAATTATAACCTTTACTAGCTCCCAGGCAGTAATGTTCCATATAGCAACATCACTAGGTGTTGGTTTTATGTAAATTTTGTATTTATAAACAACAAGTTATAGGTGAGTTTATGCATATAACAAAGGGACAACTACTACACTACAACAACACAAAAAGTAACTAAAACTGATTTATTGTTTCGTAATCAGCATCAATGTTTTTCTCTTCAGTTTTCACTGTACATGTACTGGGAGCATAAGCTGGACATAGTGTTGCTACCACATCATTTTCAGCTGCGAGATTAGTTTCCACTACTGACTTGCTGTATTTCTCTATATATTCGTATTCATGGGAATCAACTCCTTCAGCATCAAGTGAAATAGCAGTGATCTTTTTTCTAAATAGTGAGTAAATTGTTTACAGAACTGAGTCAGCATTATCTTAATTAAATTGTTAACTTACTTTGCACTCTTACTATTCTGGCAAGTTTGGATTGAGACTGCCATAATTATGCCAATGATGACTAAGATTATTATTATTACTGTAATAACTATGACAACCACTACTATAATATTCACTGGTAGAGGACCATTCTTCTCTTCATTTTGACTGCATGGTGATAAACTGGTCGATGATACGATGCAGAAACTCTGTATAGTTAGAAGAGAAAATTGCACAGGAATAGATGCTGTATCCTGGGACAAGCCTTGAATTATACTAGCAAGTTGGGAGACATTAGCATTTCTTGTGCCATGTAGTTGTGCTTGATAAGTTACAGCATTAGGAGAAGATGGATCACATAGGAACACTCTGTCTGTGAGTTGAGAGGTAGTGAAGTCACACCCACATTGAGGTGACACTAGATTCACTAATGCCATTACTACATCAGAGTCCTTCAATCTGAGCTCATTATTCTATTCAGGAATACTCATAACAACAGTAACAAACACTTCAGTTAATTAACTTACCTTCCAAGTATCGCAATTGGAAACACCCTCAAGCAAAATCTGTAAGTATATGCCTGCCAATTTAATAATTATATAAGTATTAAAATTGCTAACTGTGAATTTGTATACTGTGCACGTTAACCTTTTTGGAATAGGGGTTCTAGACTAAACCGAATGATGGTCATTAAAAAGACAACAACTTTTAGTGAGGATTGCTAAAATTTGGATAAGTTAATTTAATTATGTTAATACGATTAATTATTTTATTCTAGTGTTAAACAATGGTGCTTAGGCACATTTGTCATTTATAGTGATGGTAGTCATTTGCAAGAGGTATAAAAAGTTGTGTACAGTTTTAGATCACACTCACTTTGTACAGCTATTGTCTTAGAAGCAGTATTCATGATTCTTAGTTGACCATTTTCTCTTTCGATCATAACATCTATATTACATTCATAATCTCCTTCATCTCTACTCTTGTCTAGAGAATTGAATATTATACTGGTATGATATAACATAGGCCCCACTTCTTGTGGCATTGTAATAGTTCTTCTGTTGTCTTGAGTGAGTGCTGTGTTATGTCTCCTCCATTGTGACATCACTCTGATTTTTTGGATGTTGTCTAAGACAGAAACTGAAATATCTATAGCACATGTTAGGTTGAGTTGAAGTCCAGAATAAAAGTTGAAATTGATAGGGTAGCCTCTGATAGTGACGGAAACTACTGGAACTGGAACTAAATAAGTATAGGCAAGAACACAACAATAAACAACTGATCATTTTAATGTAATTGTCTTACCTTCCAATGTAATACTATAGGTAGCACTAGAACAATGATTGTATATGCCACTTCTTGTTATTTGAAGACAAACAGTGAGGTTGTAGTCCCCTATTGTCTCTCTAGTTAAGGGACATAATCTTAGCGATGCTGATTCAAAATATTGACCACTCTCTGTACTGACTGTGTTGTTTTCTCTGGTCCATGTGTATGATACTGTAGCATTCAAGTCAGTACCTGTTAATAGCGTAGTACTAGCAGATAGAATGAGTCCATCATCTTGTCCACACAACGTTTTTTGGGTTTGTGTTGTAATATTAAGTTGAGGATACTCTTCCACGTTAACAAATATAGTTTTGTTAGCTGTGACTGGTAAGATATATGCATTCTGAGAGTTCAGAGAAATAGAGAATATATAAAGTCCTCCGTCTGAATAGTTATTTCTTAAAGTAGAGAAGAGTAGTGTGTTTGAGTAAATATTCTGTTGAGTTATAGAGTCAGATACTGAGGTGACTTCCTCAAATTCAGTACTGCCCTCATGTCTTGTCCATCTCCCAGTGAATTGAATTGGAGTATTCACAAAATGTGAGTTTACAGTAGAAGTACCGATAAGACTAGCACTAGTGCCTTGTATAACACGTCCTACAGTTTCTATGGTAATTGATGGCATAGGAACTATAAAGTATATAAATATAAATTAAAGATGTGCTACATAAATATTCATTAATGCGTTGAGGTATTCAGTCCTGCTCTGTTCTAAATATGTGAGAACCAGTTCCATTTTCAAGACACCAATGCTATGTGTAGTGATTTATCTTATGGCTCTTAATGTCACATAAACTAATTGTTCATAAAGTAATTTACGCAGCTTCATTTTTTTGTTATCCCCTAATATAATATGGTTGCGAATACTACTAGCTCTCTATAAATTTGTGTAATATACTGTCTTGCTTCACTGTACATGATCACTTACAATAGAAACTTACTTGCAACATATAATGAAGTAGTTATGTTATTGAACACTACTGGAACATCAAAAATATTGACACTAGTTCTGCATTGATACTGTCCAGCATATGATGTCAGTAGAGGATTAAAGGAAACATTCAGTGTAGAAACAGTTCCTGAGACTACTGTTTTCATCTCAGTTAAATTTAGATCATTAATTGTAGAGCTACCTGCTTTCATCCATTCAATGTGAGGATTAACAATGAGGTTCTCTACTACAGTAACTATACAGGAAAGTGAGACTGACTGCCCAGCCTCAAAAATAGGAGCTGGTAGAACTGATATTTCAGGAGGTGGCAATTCTAATATTATATAATGAACAATAAATATGAAACATTATTATAAAGCTGTATTATTATTACCGGTTAACTGCAGAAAAAAGGAACTTGATATACTTTTTCTGCTAGGAGAAATAAATGTGGAGTCACTATTAGACACAATAATTGATATACAGGTATAAGTTCCATTATGAATTGGTAGCAATGGTCTAAATATGACATATGATTGGTTGTTATTTGTGATATTAACTGCATTGGTGTCTGGTCCAGTAATACTGATGTTGAAGGAGACTGGAGTATCCACTAGTCGAGTGTCATAATTAACTGCACATGTTAGAGTGAGTGCAATGCCCCAATAAAATGGTGGATCTTTACTTTGAGTCAGGACAACCGAAGTAGCTGGTGGTACTATCAAATATAATATAATGAAAACATTAAACTTTAATGCATGATAACTCACATTGAACAGTGAGAGTGACACTCCTAGAGACCTGATGATTTACTACTACTCCAGGAATAGTCATATTCACTACACAAGTGTAAGTCCCAGCCTGGGAAGTTCTGACACGAGTAAATGTCAGAGAACTTGTTATGACTAGATCAGTTGTGCTAGTTTGATATCCAGCTATGATTATACCTGAAGTTGGAGATATAATCTCATTCCTACCTCTTAACCACAATATTTCCATTGTAGTGGAAGGTGATAGAGTACTTTGCCTTGAAGCTTTACAAAAGATAATAGAGGTTTCTCCTGCAAGAACTTCAATGACTTGTGGCTGTACTTGAATAATTTGTGGAGGAAAAGCTGACAAAATTAAACAACAACAATAAAAACAACAACAACAATAAACACATTAATAACATTTAAAAGCACACTTATATCTCAACTAAATGTTTTATTTAAAACTTAATTAACTTGTGGATGTGATTTCAAACAAAATTATTTACTAGCTACTTTAAGTAATGATTGTCAGTATTTACATTTCTCTTCTAGAAATATATGTTCTGCCTTTGCATGAATTTGCACAATCTATAGACTGTGCTGCGCATTTTATAAATTCGAAGATTGGGCAACTATCTATAGATAGGCACATGGTCTATAGATTGTGAAATTAATCCATTGCACTATACAATCTATAGATTAGCACCCATTTATCTATGAATCTATACTACTACTACAATTTTGACACCTATAAATTTCCATCACAGCATCTTTTAACATCCTCCGAACAAAATAAGAAAAAAAAAAAGCAAGCTGGAGTCATATTTGAGGTTTAAATGAATTGAATTTCCAATTTCTATGTTCATTTTTTAAAAATGCAGGACATTTCTTACATACACTATCCAAATCTACAACAAATTAACAAAACTGTAGGACAATTTCCTTCTTAGTTCCCAGGATATACAAATTCCACTGTCAAAATGCAGGAAAGATTCTTCATATAATATTTACAATATGCAAGAATGAGAGTATTACATGCAAAATGTAGGAAGGAACGCTCATAGAGTATTTTCAATATAAAAATAAGTGCATCAAAATGTAAGATATTTCTCACATTGATACTCCTAATATGAAAGTGATAGCAGCCATGTCTTGAAAAATACTTACCATAATTTTCATAAAGTAAAAAGGGTTCTGCAAATGCAAACCATTTACCTTAATAAGATACCAAACTTAATGATAAAGTGAAAGAAATTATGATGAAGACAAAATACATAAAGGAGAGTATGGGAGTATTTCTGTCTACTATTTGTTTGAAAGAACCCACACATAATGGTTACCATAAAACTTTTCATTTTGGTTGTAGGAAGTTTTCCAGCACCATGAAAGTTTGACGAAATATATCCCTTTAGCATAAAATTTCCTCTACATATTTTTCTAGAAAGATATGTGCACTTGGTGCGCCAGAAAATTTCCCGCATTTTTTTTTGCAGGAAATTTTCCTGCACTTATTATGCCAGAAAATTTCCCGCATTTTGTTTTGCAGGAAATTTTCCTGCACTTATTATGCCAGAAAATTTCCCGCATTTTTTTTTTGCAGGAAATTTTCCTGCACTTATTATGCCAGAAAATTTCCCGCATTTTTTTTTGCAGGAAATTTTCCTGCACTTATTATGCCAGAAAATTTCCCGCATTTTTTTTTGCAGGAAAATTTCCTGCACTTATTATGCCAGAAAATTTCCCGCATTTTTTTTGCAGGAAATCTTCCTGCACTTTTGCCAGAAAATTTCTTGCTTCGGTCTGCTAGAAAATTTTAGTCTGGTGTAAAATTGGTTGCATAATTATCTCGTATCATTTGCCAAAAATTATTTGCTAGTAGTGGATCATAGCTAAATTGAATGTGGATCATTGAATGATTACATTGAGACAAAATAAAAGTACAGTACATAATGAGTTTGCATACTGTCAGAGGTCACCTTTTAATTGTTTTTGTTTTTTAGTCGTAGAGACATTTTGATACTTTTGCTTCTGGTTTTAATGACTTTCAACCCATCTGTATGCTTAACCTGTTTTTCAGCACCATCTTTAGGTACACTGTTTAGCGTAGCTAGTTTTTCAGCTTCACTCAATTGTTCCAGCAGCTCTTCGGTATTAATGGAATGATCAGCAACTGAGTTCACAATTTCAGAAGGGACCACTTGCACAGGATTTGTTGATTCTTGTCTGGAACTATCAAGATTATTGTCCGATACTTCTTTCTCTGAAATTCCATTATCTAACCAGTCATCTAATTGAGCTATTATCAACTTAGCCTTTTCGTCCGAAGCATGAATAGAGCAGCACACAATTCCTTCATCAATACATATCTGAATCAGCTCACCTAAGCATTATAAATAGCTAATGAACATACCTCTTTAATTTGATACAACTTACCAGATGAGCTATAAGTATCAAAAACATAGTCAGGACGTGAATGTGTTACAAGATACTTGATCCAGCCAGTGCAAGTCATACTAGAGATGACAGTATCTTCTAGGTCAGGTTGACATACCATTGAATTGACTCCAGGGCCTGCAACATTCAGAAGGATATGGCCACTAGGAATAGATCCAGGTCCAAGCCATGCTAACACAATAGGTTCAGATATGCCAATAGAAATATTATCTGTCAATCAATGCATACAGTAATAACTATGACAAGAATTACTGAAATGCAAATAAACTTACTCTCACACCTCATATTCGAGGTTACCATGAAGATGGAACTCGAAGTGGCATTACAGGCCAATAATAGGTTTTTTATTTTTTCGGCTGCAGTACAATTATTTATGTTGTATATGGTTACAACACAGTTATGTAGATGTGACATAACAACACTTGTAATAATATCTTCTATGCCCTGGTAGCACATCTACATATTTACATAATAGAAAAGAGCATTACATTGTAACGCATAATCTTGGCTTGCAAAATCAATGTATGAGGGATTACTGGTGAACCGGTATTGGTACACAATATAGGTTGATTTCATGAAAGAGTTATACTACCTGAGCTAAGTCCTTTATATTGTGATTATTATCACAGTTATTATCTGATACCGGACTTACCTCTTTCACATTAAGCATAAAAAAACTACATCTTTGATAATCGACCATTCCAAGATGGTTATTGTCTGCAACCAACACAGAAACCATAGATTTTTTCATGACAGGAACAATAAAAGGACTACTTTTTGTGGAAGAAGCTACCATAGCACTTTTAGCCCGCTGGCAGTGAGCCTATATAAATATGTATGCACAATGACCACAAATATGAACAGAAGGTCTACTCAACAACATATAATTATGGCACTGACCAGAAATGCTTTGGGCAGAGGCTTCCCTTTCTGTATATTAAATTTTACAATAACATCTTCCTTGGTAAAGTCAGGCAATTTCCTCTCAGCAATATCCCATTCCTTTATGTCAACTTCCTGTAAAAATGCTGATTTGGCTATTGAGAGTGTTTTAAGTTGATCAATCTTCCCATTAGCTTCATTAAAAGTAATTGAACCACTTAACAATTCATTAAGAAGTTGTTCTTTGTCAGCACACTATATAATTAAAATATGATTGTACCAAAATCTATTTTAACAGCCAACAGCTAACTTACCCCTAAGCCCTGGAAGCACTTGAAGTGAGACAGCTTAATAGAATACTTTCCTTGGAGGGCTTTTTGAAGGGTTCCTCCAATCATCAATCTTTCTTTTTGGCCTTTTAACTTTCCCAACTCATATCTCCTGAAAACATCCTGCATTTTATGATAGACTGCAGTAGGCTGTAGTGCCATCTGTATGGCCTGTTCTGTAAGTGCTTGACTCTATTAAATGCAGCATAAAATTAAACATAGATAGAAAGAAAAAAAATGACCTTACAATTTGGGAAGTTGTCAATAAAGCCAAACATTCTTGCTTAAATGCAATATATTTTTTTGAGTTATATCTCTCCCTGGGTAAGTCAGTTTTACCATCATCTGTCACTCCATCCATAGCAAAATGCACGAAATATAACTTTCGACAACATGCCGCCAGTTCTGCAAATCCAGTGGAACGTTGAATACTATTAAATTCGTTGTGCTGCTTTGCCAACATCATGGCTGCCGTCCTTGGAATGTCATTTCCATATATTGCACATTTTCTATTGCTTATGTTGCACGTTCCCATAGTATTAATATTTCTTATGGCATGCCAACGCTGTACTCCTCCAATTACCTATTATGTTTATAATGTATATGTACCATTAATAGCTTACTGAACGACTTTACCTCATAAGTATAATTATGTCGATTTACAGCCTTGAACTCATTGACACTGCATGATGCAATCACAAGTAGGGGATCAGTCAGGTCTTCATGATTAGTCTCCACTTCTTTTAACATGTTCACTAAATATTGTACAAACCATTCCTTTACCTCCCTGACTTGGTAGTAATCAGAAGGCTCCTTCAGCAAATCAAAAGAAAGATCGTACACACCTGCGATAAACAACAATCTGGCTACGTGGTATTTCAGGGTAATAATAACGTCATGTAATTAGACATAAATGCTATGTTGTCATGACAACTACTTTACACAAAATGTTAAAATGTTATTCAATAGTTCATAATATTATCCCTATAACAAACACACCATAACTATAAACTGAAATAAGATCAATCTCTGAAGAAACTTTATCCCAGAGAATGTAGTTGTGTAGGTAGGGTGGGGATTCAGGTGGGTTCTGTGAACCATCTTTTCAAAGATAATGATATTCACGAGTTTCAATATGTATAAATTGAAGCCAGTCACATATTCTAAATAAGTTCAAGGGCATAATTAATTATATCCATGAGTGTTAGTACACAGTAATTAAAACTAGTCACATTTAATTTACAAGTCTTGGAAAATTAAAGAAGCATAAAGGTCATTGCCCTAATAAAAGCAACAACCTTGAATATTTGTATGAGTAATAGCATGGGTAACCGTGCTATTCGGGATTAATAGCACGAGTAACGTGATTGAAATAGCACGAGGCAAAGTCGAGTGCTATTTCAATTGCTTTACAAGTGCTATTGATCCCTAGTAGCACATGTTACCTGTGCTATCACTCGCTAATAGTAGGCAAAGCTTTTAAAAAGTCATTTGCAATTGTAGCTATATTATATCGTTTACTCACTATCTCTTTATTTCAGGATTAGCTTCTGCTGGAACTTTCTTTTCAACGTGCGGCTCCTCCTAATATGTTGTAAAACATTCCATCTAATACGGGTAGAGGTTCTGTGGTGAAGAAGGACATTGTCTCCAACTAAAAACTACTCGAACTGTACATTTCCAAGTTTAACACTGCATGCATGCGCACTTACCCGTACTATTTCACTCAGCTACCGAGGTATTTCACTTAGTTTCCACTTAGTTACTGAGGTATTTCAATTAGTTACGCGCTATTTCACTTTCCCCATGCGATTTCAATTGAACAGCGATTTTTCCCATACATTTTTGAATGGGCAACTTACGTGCTGTACTATTAGTGTATGACTGACTGGCCTCATAATCTTCTTAGAGTAGCGAAAGTTATTTAGCAACCATCAGATTGATCGAAACAATGAAATAAAAATGAAAATTACTACACCTCAATGAATTTTTTTTTGCTTTTGCTGGAAGTTTTTACCACTTTCCAACCATTCTGTCAGTACAGGTCAAAGGTCACAATCTTAAGCTACAAAAAAGTGGTTCATTAGTTGCCTCCTTTTTCCCTTCATTTTATTAACTTCCATCCATAGTTCAAGGGACCTCAGTATTTGGTAGCTGATACAATAGCTTAGATTGTACACAATATTCAATTGGGGCAGTAGTTCTTCATAAAGATTGACAAATTGATAGCTACATTATCATCTCAGCTTGAGAAAATACACCAATTAAAAGGGTTACGGCTCACTGTAGAGATATAATATTATACTGATGGAAATATCATTTCAACATTTCATCAGAGTGCACATCATGCACACTATATACTGCATGCATCATACAAACACATTTATATACATCTCCAGGTGGAACCACTACACTGGGACATGGGCTGAAATTTTCAAGAGGAGGTTACAACATTAAAAAAATAGGTAAATAACAAATTAGCAACACATGCAACACTTTTTAATTGTAAAGCCTAATGACTGCTAGTTAATTAATTACTGTGGCTAACATTCCATACCCAGCCAACCAGCTGTTCTAGCTTGCCCTCTATTTACTCATTCAATTCCAAGCTGACTTCACTCTTTTGCTGAGACCACCCATACTCTCTCTATAAGCACACATTTGTAATTTAAGTTATTGTTGTCAGCCTGTGGTAAGAGGTTGAGACATTAGTTGTATGTCATGTATTTAATTTTTTTTTCACTTGACTACTACTTACTACTTTTGCCTTCATTATCAAGTTTGGCTTAAAGCTTTCCAATTGATTGACTAATATAAAACTCTGTAGTCCTGGCAAATCTTGGAAAAAGAATATGATATTGTTTTAATGAGTGCATCACAGTCCAACCAGCTGCCTGGCACACATGAACTTTGTGGCTATTGTGGTTTGTGAATTGGGTAAGCCTGAATACAACTTGTGGCTTGATAGCAAACCCTGGTAAACTGTTGTTGTTGTTTTTCTCTTCCTTTTCTCCATTAGGCTTCTCTGACTGGTAGCTTAGGCCTGGCACCAATCAGCAAAGACTTCTGATTTCATCAATAATAATTATGTTTACTTGTGATGCAGGACCATTAGGAAACATCACAGAGAAATAGTTGCATAAGTACCCAGTGACTAGCTCAAACCCATGAAACCTCAATTATCCAGCATTGAATGTGTCAATAGTAATTAAGGTAACCCACAATGTGTAGTATCAGCAGCTTTGTTAAATTGGTACCAAAGAGTCAAAAGAATCTTCCTTATGCTTACTATCACAGTATAAGACACCAACTGTCTACAAATTACTCCTCCCACTACACTGATTATTTCCTCCTTTCACAAATCTCCTCCAGCATGATCAAATTTCAGTCGGCTCAACATGTACATAGTGTGGTATATATGTGTGTGTGTATGTGTATAAGAATGGATGTAACATGTGTGCATGCATGTATATGTCAGTCTCCCAGAAGCCAGCCCATGTATCTAGAGGATATCCAGCCCAGCAAAAAGGCAAGCAGTAGAAGTTTGCTATGAGCCAAAATAATAATTAAGTCCTAATTAATAAATGTGGTTTACTTGCATGGGGACACTACTTTAGCACAAATACACATCATGTAACTATTCATTGTACACTATCCCAAGCACATGCAACCCAAACAAACATACATACACAATAGACCCACAATGGCTATAAAAAAAATTAGTATGATTAGGTTGTGAGCATAAAGCTTATATCAATTATAATAGTAAGATCAAAAAGAAAGCTTCCATCATTGGTTAAGTTTCCTCGATTTAGCGCTCAATTCAAGTCAGGTGTTTCTCGGATCAAACAGCAATTGAATCTTGGCAAATTTTCTGTCAATGCATGGTACGGTCAAGATCCAAGATATCAAAATAGAAAAAAATTATTTCCCAATTGCTTTGCATATGCATTCCAATTCTACTAAAAAATACACTTAATATACATATATTATTCCCTACTATCCTGACAATAATCTAAATAGCTATGATACCACCAAAATGAAGCAATAAAAAAAAAGAACACATGATATCTCACCTATTTGATAATCTGGAATTTTTTCTTCTAGATCACGTTTGTGCTCTTTATACCCTTTCTTGGCCATCTTAGCATTAGGTGGATCAATAGCTTCAGCAGTACTTCTGCATCTCTTCCTTCCTTGTGAAGAGGCTGGATCGTTAGACAAAATTGATGTGTCTCCATCTGTGGCTTCATTGATGAAACTGACAATACCATCGGTCTTTGAAGATAGACTGGCACAAAAGGTCTTCACATCAGAAAGATAAGGAGCCATTTCCGCACAGAAATCATTAGCACCCTTTGTAAAGTTGGCAAGTCGGCAATTAAAACTATATTTATTGCTCCCATCTTTGTCATGACCTTTAAACTGAGGAAACAAATTATCAAACAAAATGTTGATGGTAGTTTGCTAGAAACACACAGACATTGTGCTAGCTAGTTTATTCCTTGTCGCACCACAAAAACTCCAAATTATGGAAGCCTAACTAATCAATGTAGGCAGCTAAAATGGTAGTAGTATAGCAATGACTGTTAAAATACTCACGTTTATGACATCTGCACTCCTAACAGATGCATGTAGAACAGGTCCACTGGAAACACCATTGGTTAACTTCATTCGACTTCCTTTTTTCCAAAGAAAAACTTGCTTGTCTTGTGTGAAGAAAGTCAAATGCCAAGGTTTTGAAGAAACATTTACACATTCTAAGCTGCAATGTTCACTGCCTGAAGTTGAAGCCATTTTACTCTTCACAGTGTGTAGCTAAAGGGCTTTACAATAATTTCAGGCATTTTATGAAGTAAGACAATCTTACAGTAACACAATTAAGCTTTCACTATTATAGGTGTTTACATAGGACCAATTATCTCACTGTACATGAAACTGCCACAAATATTATTGTATGTTAAACTTTGTACCACATGCACAGCAACATTAATTCATGACATGAATGTCATTAAACCGGTATGAGCCCTCATAACCCACCTCCCTACATCCCTGGACTAGCTTGCTCCTCATTTGTGCTATATAATTATTATAATTACTTATACAATGAAATCGACTGTTGCAGGTCAACCAGAGTTTTCAACTGCCAGTCTAATGTCTCAGTATTGCTGTCAATGTAAGCAAGTTACTTGTTTCAAATTGCTATCACAAAGTACAATAGAGTGCATACGATTAACAGTTTATTCGTTATCGGAGACTGAGCAGACTCAGCTTGTTTTGAATTATATGCAAGAGCATAGCCAAGATGAAGGTATTGTTTATTCAGTAGGTGGTCACCAGGTGTGTGAGACGTGCTTCAGGAAGGTGTATGGATTCTGATACAATAGATTTGCAGCAATAAAAGCCAAATTTCATAATGGCATATTAGTAGCTGAGCATGGTAGGACAGGAAGATGTGAGATTACCGACTCCAGCATTCGAGTTATTAGTTGGCTCCGTACTTTTAGTGAAAAAGTTGGAGACCGAATGCCTACTTCATCAGCTATTCATTTGCCTTCTTGTCTCACTAAAGCCGATGTTTATACTTTAGCTAAAGACGACTTATCACAAGGAGACATGGAATGCTGCAGTATATCTACATTTTATGACATTTGGAGCAAACATTTCCGCCATGTCAAGATTCCTAAGGTAATTTGTATTTTTTTTTAATAAATGGCATTGATGGAATTTACCTTCTTGCATGGCAGGAGAACCGTTTTTCAAAATGTAATGTATGCACTGCAATCAAAGAAGGTCGAGAAAGAACACTTAATAAAGAAATTAGAAAATGGCTCACAGAAATTTTAGAACAACACATTCAGCTTGAAAAGTATGGCTACTATATTTTGGCACAAACACAAAATTAAACATCATATATTTTATTCTTAGGAGTGAAAGAGAGAAGTATGCTAAACACAGACAAAAGGGAGAGAAAAAGCCAAGGCAATACTTAAGCATTATAATAGATGGAATGGATCAGTCTAAAACAGACATACCCCACATTGTCAACAACCCCAAAGTGATGGCTGGTGCTTACAGGCTGGAAACACATATCACTGGAGTTAAAGTTCATGGCCGATTCACTATGATGTTCATAGACAGTGGACAATTTAACCATGACACCAATCTGACTGTGGAAGTTTTATTACGAGTATTTTATCAGTTGAAGGTAAGAATTCTATCAATATGATGTAAAGTGATTCATAGTGATGTAAAAATATAAGCTGCAGGATGGATTACCAGAAGTGCTGTATATTCAGATGGATAATACTTGTCGTGATAATAAGAACAAGTTTACACTCACATTTGCTGCTATATTGGCTGAATTGGGAGTGTTCAGAAAGGTATTTAGGATTTGATTTGACTGATCCCAGGTTGATATAGATATTTATGTGTGTAGGTGAAGTTTGGATTCCTACCAGTTGGACATACTCATGAGGATATAGACCAAACATTTTCATGCATATCTCGAAAACTGAAACATCGCAATGCACTGACTATTCCAGGTCACCTAACCTAGCAAAGTTATAAGCTACATGTAACTATACACTTTTCCTTGTTTTGTTTTTCCAGATCTTTGTCAAAGTATAGAAGTTTCTTTCTCACCACCTCCTACAAGTGGTGGTTTTGGATTCTGTAACTGATGTCAAGGATTGGATGTCAGATCAAACTCCTCTACTCCATGACCATCTTAAGGCAGATCAAACTCCTCTACTCCATGACCATCTTAAGGCACAGCAAACTCCTCTACTCCATGACCATCTTAAGGCAGATCAAACTCCTCTACTCCATGACCATCTTAAGGCACAGCAATTCAAGTTTCAACGTAATGAATCAGGAGAGTGTGTCATGTTTTATAAAGAATGGAGTACCGACCCATTCTGGTTACCTCAAAGTGGGCTTGCTTTTCTTCCCAATGGCAACACTATTCCCAGCAAGTTGCCATTGATGGTGACACCCTATTATGATCCAGACAATTTGAAACTATTGGAAAATACTTTGAAAAGGATTAGAGGATATTTAAATAAATCAACTCTCAGTGCCTCTGCCTGGTGGACTAACTGGCTTAAACATGCTCATCAGCTCAGTCAGAAGACAAAATCTCAGCCAATAAAAGGTGAAAGTGTTTGAATCATTTAAGATTAAAATTACAAGATTATAATATTTATATAAAATTATATTTGTAGGTATCAACTATTTAGAACAGCTAATTGATGGAGCAGAAAGCTCAAAACAGATTCCAGTTTTCATTGACACAGCTTCAACTGCTTCTGGACTTGAAATTATATCCCCCCAAAAAATAGTGTCAACACAACAACTATTTCCTTGTAGAATTGAGGGAATAGGTGAACTCAGGACATCATGGATAGGATACCGAGGAGTAAGTTATTATCTTAAATTACAATCAAATGATAATTGTTGACAACAATTGTTTTCTTTTAGGTAAATGTAATAGAAAAATCAATTTCCCAGCATGATGCACTTAGTAAAGTAGAGACATTAAAGCGAGAACTCAATGATTTGGCTGCTCAATGCAGAAAAGCATTTTTGGTTACTGGTTTAATGCAATGTTCTCAGCATGAAGTACAAGAAGCATTGAACATGTGTTCTTTATATCTACCACAAAAAACAACCTCAAAACTGACTCCTTCTCTATCCATTGCTGAGCTTTGGAAAGAACAGCCAGGAGGCAGTCCTAGTGGCAATAGTATAAAAGAACTGGCAACATCTGTTTTGGGTGAAGATCTAGTTACTACATTTACTGAAGATTTGCATCATCCACCTGATGTAAGTCTTTAATGAAATAAACTGCAAACTGAATGTATACCTGTATTTGCAAAAAGTAGAAAGTATTCTTGCATTTGCAAAATAATATATATATTACCGTTACCATGAGTACTTACTTATGCATTATAATTACTTTCATTTGTACCAATACAAATTTAGACCTGTAACTGACTTTGGTATTTTATTTAAACATTATCAATAGAAGCAAAAATACACTTGTGATTGTGCTTAAGTACCTCTCTAAATGCATGCATGTTTGCTCCATGTCTGATAAGAATGATCCTGCTTTTCACAAGTGTAGGAGATATTGGTTTATTTGCAATTATAGAAACCTTCCTGTTTTAAAACTTAGTGAAAGGATAGGCTCCTAATATGCTCAAATAGATACATTTCAGAAATGTCCTGCATTGCAAAAGCAGATAATACTCCAGCTTTGCCATTATATAAGACAAAGGCAATATGCAGGAAACATTCCTGCAATTACAAAATGTTTCTGAATTTTCTACATGTCAGGAAATGTTCCTGCAGGCATTTACTACTTGTAAGAAATATTCCAGTATTTACTACATGTAGGAAATGCTATAGCTTTGCAAAATGTGGGAAACATTTCTGCATTTTTAAAATGCAGGAACAATTCAGCTTTTGACAACTGCAGAAACACATTTGAAAAATGCAGGAAATAATCCTGCATTTCCAAAATGTAGGAAACATTTCTACATTTTTTAAATGTATGAACAATTCAGCTTTTGAAAACTGCAGAAACACATTTTAAAAATGCAGGAAATATTCCTGCATTTCCAAAATGTAGGAAACATTTCTGCATTTTTAAAATGTAGGAACAATTCAGCTTTTGACAACTGCAGAAAGACATTTGAAAAATGCAGGAAATATTCCTGCATTTCCAAAATGTAGGAAAATGTCTACATTTTTAAAATGTAGGAACAATTCAGCTTTTGACAACTGCTGAAACACATTTGAAAAATGCTGGAAATATTCCTGCATTTACAAAATGTAGGAAATATTTCTGCACTTTTAAAATGCAGGAACAATTCACCTGCATTTCCAAAATGTAGGAAACATGTCTACACTTTTTAAATGTAGGAACAATTCAGCTTTTGACAACTGCAGAAACACATTTGAAAATGCTGGAAATATAACTGCACACCCAAAATGTAGGAAACATTTCTGCATTTTTAAAATGCAGGAACAATTCAGCTTTTGACAACTGCAGAAACACATTTGAAAAATGCAGGAAATATTCCTGCATTTCCAAAATGTAGGAAACATGTCTACATTTTTAAAATGCAGGAACAATTCTAACTTTTGAAAACTGCAGAAACACATTTGAAAAATGCTGGAAATATTCCTGCATTTCCAAAATGTAGGAAACATTTCTGCATTTTTAAAATGCAGGAACAATTCAACTTTTGAAAACTGCAGAAACACATTTGGAAAATGCAGGAAATATTCCTGCATTTCCAAAGTGTAGGAAACATGTCGACATTTTTAAAATGCAGGAAACATGTCTACATTTTTAAAATGCAGGAACAATTCTAACTTTTGAAAACTGCAGAAACACATTTGAAAAATGCAGGAAATATTCCTGCATTTCCAAAGTGTAGGAAACATGTCTACATTTTTAAAATGCAGGAACAATTCTAACTTTTGACAACTGCATAAACACATTTGAAAAATGCAGGAAATATTCCTGCATTTCCAAAATGTAGGAAACATTTCTGCATTTTTAAAATGTAGGAACAATTCAGCTTTTGACAAACTGCAGAAACACATTTGAAAATGCAGGAAATATTCCTGCATTTCCAAAATGTAGGAAACATGTCTACATTTTTAAAATGCAGGAACAATTCTAACTTTTGAAAACTGCAGAAACACATTTGGAAAATGCAGGAAATATTTCTGCATTTCCAAAGTGTAGGAAACATGTCGACATTTTTAAAATGCAGGAACAATTCTAACTTTTGACAACTGCAGAAACACATTTGAAAAATGCTAGAAGTATTCCTGCATTTCCAAAATGTAGGAAACATTTCTGCATTTTTAAAATGTTGGAACAATTCAGCTTTTGACAACTGCAGAAACACATTTGAAAATGCAGGAAATATTCCTGCATTTCCAAAATGTAGGAAACATGTCTACACTTTGTAAATGCAGGAACAATTCTAACTTTTGAAAACTGCAGAAACACATTTAAAAAATGTAGGAAATATTCCTGCATTTCCAAAAATGTAGGAAACATTTCTACATTTTTTAAATGTAGGAACAGTTCTAACTTTTGAAAACTGCAGAAAGACATTTGAAAAATGCTGGAAATATTCCTGCATTTCCAAAATGTAGGAAACATTTCTGCATTTTTAAAATGCAGGAACAATTCAAACTGCAGAAACACATTTGAAAAATGCAGGAAATATTCCTGCATTTCCAAAATGTAGGAAACATGTCTACATTTGTAAATGCAGGAACAATTCTAACTTTTGAAAACTGCAGAAACACATTTGAAAAATGCAGGAAATATTTCTGCATTTCCTAAGTGTAGGAAACATGTCTACATTTTTAAAATGCAGGAACAATTCTAACTTTTGACAACTGCAGAAACACATTTGAAAAATGCTAGAAGTATTCCTGCATTTCCAAAATGTAGGAAACATTTCTGCATTTTTAAAATGCAGGAACAATTCAGCTTTTGACAACTGCAGAAACACATTGAAAAATGCAGGAAATATTCCTGCATTTCCAAAATGTAGGAAACATTTCTACATTTTTTAAATGCAGGAACAGTTCTAACTTTTGAAAACTGCAGAAAGACATTTGAAAATGCTGGAAATATTCCTGCATTTCCAAAATGTAGGAAACATGTCTGCATTTTTAAAATGCAAGAACAATTCAGCTTTTGACAACTGCAGAAACACATTTGAAAAATACAGGAAATATTCCTGCATTTCCAAAATGTAGGAAACATGTCTACATTTTTAAAATGCAGGAGCAATTCTAACTTTTGAAAACTGCAGGAACACATTTGAAAAATGCTAGAAGTATTCCTGCTCACCCAAAATGTAGGAAACATGTCTGCATTTTTAAAATGCAGTAACAATTCACCTGCATTCCAAAATGTAGGAAACATGTCTACACTTTTTAAATGTAGGAACAATTCAGCTTTTGACAAACTGCAGAAACACATTTGAAAATGCAGGAAATATTCCTGCATTTCCAAAATGTAGGAAACATGTCTACATTTTTAAAATGCAGGAACAATTCTAACTTTTGACAACTTCAGAAACACATTTGAATAATGCTGGAAATATTCCTACATTTCCAAAATGTAGGAAACATGTCTACATTTTTAAAATGCAGGAACAATTCTAACTTTTGACAACTGCAGAAACACATTTGAAAAATGCAGGAAATATTCCTGCATTTCCAAAATGTAGGAAACATGTCTACATTTTTAAAATGTAGGAACAATTCTAACTTTTGAAAACTGCAGAAAAACATTTAAAAAATGTAGGAAATATTCCTGCATTTCCAAAATGTAGGAAACATTTCTACATTTTTTAAATGTAGGAACAATTCATCTTTTGACAACTGCAGAAACACATTTGAAAAATGCAGGAAATATTCCTGCATTTCCAAAATGTAGGAAACATGTCTGTTATGTTTCTAAAATGTAGGAAAACTCTAGTTTGAAAAATTATATAACCACTTTGAAAAAAGAATGGTGCTATTCCTATACTTGTTTAAATGTATGAAATGCTCCATATTTGAAAAATGTTAGAAACTATTTCATTTCTGTAAAAGTATTTAATGTAATCATTTCGCCTTTGTTTATAAGAAATTAGCTATAAGAAATTTATCTGTCCTTGTTATCAAGATTTATATTGGCACATCAAGAACAACTGTCATAAAAAATCAGGACCTGGTAAAGCAGCTGCAAGTAGGAATGTTAATTGCCACAACATCACCCTGTGGCAAACTGCCAAAAGTGGGAAAAGTTTTAGCCCTTCCTTCTCAATTGTCAATGGACTCTGAAGTCAATTTGGATGGAGCAAGAAAATGCTGTACATAATACAAGGTGGCTTAGGTATTTTAAGTTTTCTAAGAAGAAAAATGCTGTTAGTTCAATTGTGTTAAAGGAAATTGTGTTATATGATTTTGAACTCACAAAGAATGGAGCATTAAAAAAGAAGTCTCGGGAATATTTACAAACCATTATAGTAGATTAGCTGATCATTATATTTGTATTGTTCAGGTGCTTGCTACACGATTCAGACGTTTTTATTTTGATGAACTTTCTATTATTTGATGTATTGCATAGTAAACTTCATACATTCGCTATTTTTGCAAGCTAAACATTTTGACCTATAGTATCATGCAAATTTCCTACACTATAATTTTTGCATGCTAGCTAAACTTAAAATATTGGACTCTGAAAGTGTAGTGTTAATAAGGTTAAATTCTTCCAATTTGACATAAATGTGATGCTAAATTCCCTGCATTAGTTATCTCTTCTCACTAAAAACTTTCCTGCATTTAGCATCATTTTTTCTTTTCTTATTTACTTCGGAGGATGCTTATATTATATACCTTCATTACTAGAGTAGATTCCAACATAAATACTCTGATTATATATCTGACATCTGTATATCCCAGTTGGTCCAAGTACTTTGTCATGATGAAGTATGACTGATCGAGGTCCTCTAGTTCTAGATATAATATTGTCCATTCTACTCATCATTCTACTTCCATTAGGAAAGTACCAATCTCTAATGCCGGGGAGAAATTTATCTTGACGCCTACAGCATTGAGACTCATTAGTGAAACAGTACAGTGCTTCACTATCATTTCCGATATAACTGATACTTATAACAGTGTTGTTAGGATAATAATGTCCTTTTAGTAATAGAACACCTAAGGAAAAAACTTAAATGATTTTTAAGAGAATGACAGCAATATTTTCATACCTGTAGGTGACTGACTCACTACTACGAATTGTTGATATGGACCATCACCATCTTTGTTAACAGCTGCTATTTCAAATGTGTAGGAAGTGCCAGGGAATAATGAAGTAGCTACAAATGATGTGTCAGTAGTTGTTATTGGTCCTGTAGTAATAGAAGTTTCATTATAACGAATTTTGTAGTCAGTAATTGGAGAATTTTGCTGTAGACAATCAACTGGCTGCCATGAAATATTAATACTAGTGAAGTTTCTATCTTGAGATGATATTCTCTGAACTGTGCCACTTGGAACTACAAATACCATGAATTACAAATACAGTTTATGTTATGAATATTAATACATACATTTATTTTGTTGTACAGGTAATATAGTTTTCAAAATATGTAAATAATTAGAAAAAATTATACTATTACATATCAGCATACTTCCTGTGAGAGTAGTAAAAGATTCAGTAGCTGATAATCTATTTCTAATATTCATTGCAGTTATAGTGATGTTATATGTTATGTTTTCTTGTAAATCATGTAGAGTATACATTTTCATAGATCCTGAGATATTTTGGCTCCCACTAGGAGTATCAAAACATCCTGCAGTTCTAGTGTAACTTATGATGTAATTTTGCACTGCATCAATATCTGGCTGTGTCCATGTGAGCGTCACTGAAGTTTGTTGAACTGTTCCTTGTATGTTTGTAGGAGGACTGCTTAATAATTCAACTAAAGAAATACGAATAAAGGAATGTTGAGGTGCATTCTAACTTTGATGTTAATTACTTATAAACAACATACAATCACAAAGTGCTGTAAATAAGAAAATATCATATTTTTTTTATTACTACTACTTCTTACATGTAAGTTCTATTGTATGTGGAGGACTGGTAACATCCACATTGTTGACATATACTGAAGAGGCTGTGTACTGGCAAGTGTATTGTGCACTATCTTCAGTCAGTGGCAGAGGACTCAAGTTCAATTGTCTATTATTCTGATTTTGTACAACTCGTCCATTTCTTCTCCACTGATATGATGGTGAAGTCACTTCCAAAGAAGAAGGAGGTGTGGCTACACAGGTGAGGGTGTAGTCACGAAGAGCAACAGGCGGCTGGCTCTCCATTATAATGACTGGTATAGGAGGAGCTATGTACATTATATTATAATGAACTACATTTTCATCTATAAAATGACACATGCTCACCTGTTAGTCCTAATGATACAGATCTACTCATACTAGATGCTCCAATAGTTACAGTACATGTGTAAGTTCCAGCAAAGGATTCTCTAACTCGAGTTAGTACTAATGAATGTCTGACCATATTAGATGGAGCTGTAGTCAGTGGTGGAGTACGCATCATTTGTCCTGTCCATTTAACTCTAGCTATAGCAGGTCCTGATAGAGTTCCAGTACATGTGAGAGTAACATCATCTTCACCAGCTACTCCACTAGGGTTGGGTGGAGTTATAGTGACAGAGGTGACTGTAACTGTACAAGTAAGATTGAAGTATATACTTCAATTGATTACAATATTTTTATAAAGAATTGAGGACATTATTGTCTTATTCAATTAGTGCTATTTACTGGCTGTAATTGTTAGTTTTATATGGTCCTTCAAAGTGATGTATAACATGAAGTCATAATTAGATCAGCACTTGAGGCAGTGGGATGGAGCAATATACTTGTAAAGTTAGTGAATTCAGAATTAATATTTGTCCATGGTCATCATTCAGGTGGAGGGAATGGGTTTTTGGCTTCCTGCCTGAATCTAACTATGAAGACTAGACAGTATGTTCTGTTTATACTGGTCATGAAAATCATTTGAGTGTTTCATTTTTCTATCGTTTATGTGGTGTCTTTGTAACAGATGTAGGTCCATTTAAAATAAGTCAGTTTTCAATTGGATAAATTTTCGCCTTGGCATTAGACTGCTCTCAATTCTTTGTTAAAAAAAAACATCGATTAGTTAATAATTATAACGTTCTTATTTTTTAATTCATTTTTTTGACATAGAACTTCCAGTAAGAAAAAAATTGAAATAAGTGCACAAAGTATCTTTTGTTTACCAATTCTTAAAAAAATATGGCTACCAGAATGCTTACATTTGAGCATGGATCTGCCTGAATGTTTCTCATAGCACGCAGAACTCAGCAACGTGAAGGTGAATAAGTTATGAATTCTGTCTGAACCCTCATAGCAACTCTGGGATTGTCGGAAATTGAACTTGAGCTAGTACAGTTAGTAACGGTAAGTTAGAATTGTTAGCTCTTCTCTTTGTGGACTACTATATATACTTTTTTGTATAAAATTAACTATATAGTTAACAAACTGTCCACACTTTTTTTATGTTATTGAACTGATGGTCATTAATATACTACAAGTGAAAGGTCTAAATGATTACCAGTGAGGTGACATGAATTTTAAGCTATTATTTTATTTATTCTGTGCTAATTGATAAATTATAAGCTTCAGAACCTCATACTATAAATAATTATTGGCTGATTGACATTTAAACATAAGTATTCTGGTAGCCATATTAACTTTTTAAAATTCAGATAAATCACATGTATTGATGTTTTTCACTACATTTTTGTTACAGGAAATACAACATTTCAGCAAAACATAAAGATTGAATAAATATTTAAACAATTAACTTTTAAAAGTCAGGGAAGTGCTGACAGAAGGCTTGGTGCCTTATGACACTTATACTGGTGAATGGGCTAATATGGACTATTTTACTATCAGATTAACATCCTATCTTATTTGCATTCAATGTGTGTAGCAAGCATCAATTCTCTGTACACATTCATGAAATGAAATATAACTTCAGAATTAGTCTAACTATACAGTCCAGTGATACCTACCAATAATTAGTACTTGATGGGAGGGACTCATTCCTATTACAGAATTCAAAAGATATATAGATGAAGCTGTATAGTGACAGGTATATTGTGTTGTATTCCGAGTTAATAGTAGTGGACTCAAGTCTAACTGATTAGTATTCTGTCCTGTCAATAGAGTATTTCCCTCCATCCATGAATATGATACTATCACTAATGTTAATGGAATATTCACATTACAAGTAAGTATGTAATCGAATGAAACTGTTGGCACTCTGCTCTCTGCAATGCTAGCTGATGTTTCGGGAACTGTGTAACATTGAACACTATGAAATAGTATTTATAAATTGATAATACCGTTACCTGATACTGATAAAGTAACTGAAGTTGTGCGAGTAGAACTACTAATAGAAGCCATACATTGTACAGATGGATTGTGTTGGCTCACTCTCTCTATTCTCAACATATCCGTGAATGTAGTTGTACTTCCTTGAACAGCCTGACCTGGCAGTGGACCATGAGATACTTAACCAGTCCAAGTAAATGATGGCGTACCACTTATACCAGTTGTAGTAGCAGTACATGTTAATGTAAGAGTTTCTCCAGCTACAACTTCTGGGTTGATAGGAGATATTGAGATAGAACTAACTATAAACATCATTAGAGTGCATTTAAAAAAATTATGTTTACAACTGTTACTGTTAGAAAGATTCATTTATTTTTTAACATTGAAAATTTTCCATAACATTATATGATTTTCGAATAATATATAATTAGTAATTTGAAGTACAAGTAAATTTTTTTATTCCAATACCCTGTCAAATAAACAAAACTACATAAGCAACCACACATGCTTAATAAGTTGACATTGAATTGAATTGGTAATGATAAAGTAGTACATGACAGCTACTATATTTTTGTATTTATTTTTAAATGAGACTTTTACTGTGTAATACTCTATGTGACAACTGGCTCTCTGAAAAGTTACAAATTAGCTAAAAACATATTTTTTATTGTATTAAACAATAGTACAGTAAATTACATACCTTGCTAGTTCTCCTAAATACAGTGCTTTCAAAGTCAAATTTTTTTGAATGTTATACATTTCCTGTTATAATTTAATTGCTCTAAGTTCAATATAATAGGCAATTTGAACCACTTGTCAACTAAATTCAGCATTTATACTTTGCCCAGACATGAAAGGATGCAGAATATGACAAGGTTAAAAAAAATTCAACAATTTGATGTAAACTCGCATTTTTTCCTGGACAATAAAACTTACTGTTTTGCAAATTTGTCACATATTGACTAACTATAAATAGATTATTAACACCAATCATTTTTGTTTGAGCTGGAATCAGTAGCTCAGAAAAAACTTACAATCATTTATACTGGTAATGTTGATAGTTGCATTGACAAGTGTTCCATTAACGTCAGGCACTGAACATGTATATATTCCCAGTGGTCCAACTGGAGCTCCTGCACTTGCCAGACGAACTTGTCGAACATGCACTACTCTGTATAATGTGTCTGTAGTATGTCCTAAATTAGCTAAGGTAATAACAGGAGGTCCTGTAGGAGGATACCAGTTCCCAATAGCTCCCATTCCACTCTCTGAATTTCTACAGCAATTTACATTGACATTACTAGTGTCACATATTAACGTATTTCCAGGAACTTCATGATCAGTAGGTTGACCTCCAATATCAGTAATATGTACAGAATCTCCATTATTAAGAGTTCTTGATCCAATTCTAAAGAATAACTCTGCAAGTTAATGACAACAAAAATAAATATGTTATTATTATTATAAATATCTAACTTGACTTTTGTACCAGTTTTATCTAAAGTTATTTAGCCTAGTTATGTATTTTATTTATAAATAAATACAAATAATTGATTATACTTCATTGGTTTCTAAATTTAGGTGAAGTAGTTTTTGATTCTGGCATGCTCCAAGGCAGTCATTAAAAGCAATATATTAATGTTATCTTTTTTTTCCCACTAGATCAACATCAGGCTTTTAATTTATGCACAACAATTAAAGCTCCTATACATAATTGGAAATATTGTCATCAAAGAAATTGATATAAGTATTTGGAGTATTGCATTGCTTAATAATGTATTAAAATTTTACTTCAATATTATGAGTACTTATGAATCCGATATTGTGTCCAAATGGTAACCAGTGACTTCTAATTATCCAGTTAGGACAAGATTAGGTGCTATTTGTGACTTGAGTTATAATTGAAAAATTATTTTAAATGATCTCATGTAATTTAAGAAAAAGTTTCTACAAAAAGAAACTCAGCTTGATATAATAAACTTAGCTAAACCTTAAACACTGACAACCTGAAAAATGATTCAACCATAATTTATAGCTATGAACCAGCTTAACCATGCACTACTTATAATATGTAACTTTGATGACAGATACGTACCTAGTTCCTGAATTTGTATCCCCCAACAGTAGTAGTATAATCTTACCTTGACCGTTTGCATAAGAAAGTATCAAAAGAAGTCTACAGAATGTCAAAATCGAAGTTAAGACTAACATGTTCTTTGCACAGTACCTGCCCAATGCTGGGGACCCACTCTTGGGCATTTTCGATCCCCTTTCACTTTTTCTTGCGGGAAATGGTGATAAACGGTGAAAAACTGATTCACTATTAACTAAGACTGCGTTATCAGAGAGCATGCGCTACATTTTCAATTATTCATAACGTGTGTTTCAAGGATTTATAAGAAAGCACGAGTTTATTATATCTATAGAAAGACATAATTACACGTTCCAAACATAATTATGAATATTCTTTTTTTTTTACTTCTTCGTAGTCGTTCGGTATCAAAGACTTTTCAGACCGTAATTTTCTTTTCAGTTCAAAGATATAATTTTCACAAAAGGTACTTTGCTTGTAGAATGGAGACAATGTTGACTGTATTGGAGAGAGAGAGAGGACAATAGAAAAAGTAGGGGAAAAAAGCAATAAAGTAACAGCATACCAAAAATAATTATTATTATGCGATTGTAATAATAACAATAAAATAATAATGAAAGCACAAAACAATAATTAAATAAAAAATATATAAATGAATATTTATATTAATTCTTATCTATACACAATTTAGTTGTAACTTGTATTAAATATACCTTCAATTCATTTCTTTAAGTTATATAATCTTAACTGGGTAATATTTTAGATATGTGAGTGGTGACTGGAGTGAGTGGAGTAGTCCAGTTAAGATGACAATCCAGCCTGAAGTCACCAGTATTGTCTGCCTAGCAGAGTTGATAAAGTCTAAGCCGCCAGGTGAGGTTCACTACCACCAGAATCAAATCTTCTTTTCCAGGGATTATATTGCTTCATCTAACTAGGGTGTAGTTCAGATTACAGTTTTGAGTGAATAAAGAATCGACTGACTCAGACACTGTAAGGCAGCCACACAAGGTGAATCATAAATAAATGAATTGGAACATGAGTACCAAAATAAGTAAACAAAATGTTAATATAAGATTGAATGGGTGAAAAATGTAAAGATGGATTTTATCAAGTTGGGAAATGCTAAGTTAATTACATTAAACTGAAAATTGAAAATGGTTTGTACAAGTAAGAACGATGGAGAAGCATTAACTAACACAAGGTTATACACAAACAAGTAAATGTAGTAATAGTACAAATATATACATTGTTGTGTGTGTTCTTTGCTGTATATGGTGGAGAGAACCACCACATGTGGCATTGTGATATGATGAGCTAGGTCGTGAGCCTCGACGGTAGCTGCCACCAGAGAAGTCACTGTCAGAATACACCGCACTACAGTAAAGAGCTTCCTAGTCCAAGTGTCAACTTAGGTTCGGAACGAGTTGAGGCAAGCCTTTCCTATCCTTGGGTTAATCAGCCACTGATACCTCCCAGAAAGAGTTCTAATTCTTTAGAGAGGAATGTTAGGCAGAGCCTTCGGCTAGTGAGGCTGCCCAATATATACCAAACTGCCAAAAGGTGAGGTGGGAAAAAACATGGATGAAGGTGTGTGCATAGGTATGGGTTGAATAAGTTCAGGTTATGTGTGAATGTAATTGAATGAATAGGATTATGATGAATGAATGAAAATGCATTAGGGTAGGGTTGTGTGAACAAGTCTAGGGTAGCTTGAATAAGTTAGCTTCATGTGGGAGAAGTCATTCTACCACAGGCATAACCCTTCTTTCAAGCATGTTTTGATTGCTTTTACTATAGCTATCTACTTCAGGTCATAACATAGTATATTTACAATCGCACTGATTATAATTTGGTACACTATTTTCTTATAATAATAATCATTTAAAGAACTATTTATACTTTAGTTTCTTCCATGAGCAGCTGTTGCAGGAAGAAAATAACTCTTTTTTTCCCCTTTCCTTAATGAACTATCCTATACTTTTATATATGCAATTGTTATAATTAGCTATGATCGTTGATTTCTTCTTTTGTAATAAGTTTTTTTGTGGTCTCAACTTGTATTCTTCTGTCCTTGTCTCTTCTTTCACATTTCTCAATAATCTTTTAGTTACTTTTTTTGGTATGTTCATTGTTTTTTGTAATTTGATAATTCTTTTCAAGGCATACAACTTCTTTGAGATTAGTCAAATCATCACTTGGGGCAAGAGATCAATACATTTTTGGACAACTTTAAATCAGTTAATGTTTTTCATTTACTGTTTATAATCTGGCCTTCATTTATATTTTGTATGGGTAAGGGTCAATTAGACTACTATGGCATGGGAAAACCTACAATATGCCATGAAGCGTTTTTATTCGATCATTAATGCTACAATATTTTTTTGGCACTGTCTTTTCCTACAAAAAGTATATCATAGTCTAGTCAAATTTTATGAACATGGAAATTTTGATTACTATAAAGCATTGTTGTCTTTTTGCAAATTTATGCTCCCAAGTGGTTCCCAGAACCATATTCAGTTCCAAAAGTGGCAAATTAGGGCAACATTGGATTTGCTAGTGCAGTAAAAAGGAATAAGTGAGATGACCTCATGAGCATTCTATGACCACTTTACATGAGCAACTGTGAATCCATGCCTATTCTGTCCAAAGCAATGCAGCAAAATATCAAACCAAATGCTATTCATCCACTATTTTCTGGTACACCCCCCATCACCTTCTGATTGTCCAAAGCAATTATAATAATTATAACAATAAAATAATTATAATTATATGCAAACTTTGCATAGTCAATAGTATTTCGTAGCCTTTGTGTTGTATTTATTAATCAACAATCATCTCAGAAGCCTCTCCAAGTGAACTGAATTCTACCACAAAGAGTAGTGGCAATGCAAGTACAATGATATAGTAGATATCATTTCAAAAACACACAGCTGTGGCAATTCAAGTTGCTTCTAAAAGAGAGGAGGAGAATGCCACGATTCAAGGTAAGATTATAAGAAATAATAAGATTCATCATATCTCTAGCTATGTGATCCTCTTATCTAGCTCAGACTGAAGTTCATACACAAGATAAGGAAATACAGTGTGATCTAATATCCAGCCTTCTCTAACCAAGATATTCTACTAAATTTGGAAACTGATGCTGCACTAGCAGATCTGTGTACAAATTGCAGGAACCACACTGAGATAATAAATTTGGTTCCTTGTGAGTTTGTGTACATTAGTAAATGTTAAAACCACATTTATATGAAGAAAGAGTGGCTGGTCAGAGGATTACTTTTAGAGAGAATGACCTCATAATGGAATTGCTTGTGTGATCATTAATAGCAGATAGACTTATGGATGAGGAAACTAAACTGTAAATACAATCACTGATATGACTTTGGTATGCTGCAGAATGTAACTGTACTCATAATTGCAGGGTGTCTGTTTGTGCCACTAACACTCTGGTAGGTGGGAATACATCAAATAACTATCTATTTCTTAGGAATAACGTTGTAATGCCTCAATAACCTAGTTGTAATATTTTTAATCATTAATCTTAACAAATGCATAAAGCTTTGTACATTGTTTAGTTTCTATTACATGCCTCATTAATTGCAATTATCGTTTTGTAAAAGAGTAGTGGTGGCTAAAGCTAGGGGTTCTGAGTTTGATTCCCCAGTGACAAGTGAGATTTCTTCACATCTTAGCTTTGCTTTTTTTTAGACCCCTTTAATTGAGAATGGTTCAATCTAAATTTAATAAAGACGTCATGTCAGTATAACAGTGTCATTATGGAACAGTACTAATAACATGACTATTATATTCTTTTATGATCCATCAAAAAAAAATGCTTTCAAAAAATATTTGATCTTTTTTTCAGTAAAAGGAGACCACCATGAATTACATTAGCCCTAGCTTTACAATGAGATGAATATTAGTCATTTGAAAGGGGGCTACCAGTAACCCCATGAACCCACCCCTACATATGCCACTGATGCTAGAGATTCTGAGGGGGCATGATGATGTGGACCAAAATACTACAATAGACAAAAACTATCATCCTGTACCAGGTGTTGTCAGAACCATAATAACATTCAAGCATAGAATTGTTTTTTACAAGTCCTGCAATATTCAATATTCTTTTTATTTTCAACTATATTATTCTTCAATTAATATTCTTCTATTCCAAAAGTAACAACAATAAACTCAAAACAGAAAACAAGTGTTAATAAAATTGATAGAAATTAATGGAATCCAATGTCACGTTAAAAAAGTCTTTACAAATACAAAGCCACACAATATTTAAAAAGTTATAATCTATTGAACTATTATTAATATTCACAACAATATATTAGCTAGCTACAGCATTTCAAAAAAAAAGTGCTTTATATAATTTCTTTGAAGTTGGCGTAAGTGTCAAATCCATCCAAGAAGTCAGCCAGTACTCGATGACAAAACTCATACTGCTCCTGTAGTAGTAACATTCAAGCAAAAATATTCAATATTTACTCGTATATTTGGGAATTAGCTTTACATTATTTTACAATAATAGTTGCTTCACTTCAATAATCAAATAGCAGCATAGCCAATAATATCACAGTATAGTATTTATACATCATTATATTACTAGTGATGTGCTTGAGCACAAGGGCGAGCGAGCCAGTGCACAAATGAAACACTTTAAAAGGATCTATCAGTCTATTTCTAAAAGTATGGCTAAGTACGTAGCCGTTATTACCATTACATACTTCAGCTAACATTATAATACAGAACTACTACCTTACATCAATTTCCCAAGTACTGGCACTTTCTGTAGTATCTAATATATGTCATTCCGACTATTTGAGTGACCAGTAGCTTTTGACAACAAGTACTCACAGCTACTAAAAAAGGCCAAGTATTATGTCTGGTAAAAGGGTTTCAATACCATAGTAACCATTCAGCATAACATTTTGCGACTTAAAAAACAAGAAGTTCTAAATAATTACTGCACAGTGTTGAGTATAACAGTAAGTTTTTAAGACCTAAGTGTCTTGTGCCATTCAGGAACGACCTAATACGAAGGGTAAATTTCCTTGAATAATACCGGGTCACTAAACAAAAAGATTCTGTTTATTGGAGGTATGGAAAGGGGTAGACCATGAACCAAACACAATAACTCTAGGGTCAAAGTACAAAATGATATACGTATGTCCACCCATATATCTAAACTAGTGGTGTGCTTGAACACAAATGGCGAGTAAACCTAAAGCTACACTATTGTTATATGATTGTTTTAACTTCTCAAAACTACTAAAAATAAGGTTGAATTTTTTAATTGCATTTATACGGTAAAGGTATTTCAATGCCATAGTAACCACTTGCAGCAAATGTTTTAATTGAAAAAAAAAACAGCAACAACAAAACAATATGCGCTATTTAAACTTTTTCTTTGTAATATTCTTTAGCTAAGTAGTAGCTGTAACTCACAATACTTTCATATAACTGGACATACCTACACAAGACTAACTTTCGTGGTTAGTCTAGTGGACAATAATTTTTTAATTAAATACTGTTGTGTACGGTTTATAACTATGACAAAGAGCACATTGACTTACCACTGCCACAAACTCAAATAGAAATGTAACTCCAGTAGGTTTTCACGTTTTAACAGCACCCACAAAAGAATCAAAACGATATTATAAACATTCAATTTCTATGGTGATATGGGTAATGATCGATAAACTAGAGGATTCTGTTTAGTGAAGTTTGGGATGGGATTGACCACCGAACTTACACAAAAATGCCAGGGTCAAAGTACAAAAACGGCATATGTACGTCCAAACATATAATATACTAGTGGTATGCTTGAGCACATGTATCGAGCGAGCCTGCCTAGTTAGGTTATATAAAACACATGGTGTGCTTGTGCACAAAAGGCAAGGAGCCTGCCTAGATAGGTTACACAAACTACAGCATTATTAAATGGTGTAGTTTACCTTAGATGCTTACTTCATGGACAAAAGTGAATTCTATTATACAGCAGTTGACCATTCATTATAACAAATACATATAGAATTAGCTACTTTCTTATTTCAGTAATGGTAGATTCTGTACCATCAAATTTAAGCAATTCAGACCAGTATATACCTCTTGACAACAGCCTCTCAGCTACAAAAATACGACCAGAGTTATTTGTACAATTCTAGCTGACAAATATGGAATTGCTCACATACTTCAGCTTCCCCCAAGTAGTGCTAGCTTCCATAGCATTAGGCATTCTGACTACCAGTGGCTCTTGACAACCAATAAGTGGCACTTAGTATAGCACCCCTTATTAACACATTTACTAAAGTGGTTATAAGGTAGATCTTCATTACTGGATTAAAGCAGCTGGGTTTGTGTCAGCCACTTGGTTATTATACTTCCAAAAATTAAAAAAAAAAATTGAAATAGTGGGAAAGCTGTCAGCTCAGGCTCAGAGTCAGTAAGTCATCTGGAGAATTATGCTAAATGGTTTCTCGAACTTTTTTTCAGCTGTAGCAGAGCATGTTTTATCCATTCTTTGAACATTTTTATGGGGATGTTCAAGTCACTGAAAGAGTAGCTAGCAATATAGTGAATCCTCTATATTGAGTAATTCAGTATAACAGAAAGAGAGACTGATTCTTTTACTCATTCATTCCATAACATACCAACTTAATATAGCTACGGCAGTCATCATTATTTCACTTATTCCTAATTGGAATAAGAAGAGAATAATAATAATAATTCTAAAATTTTTGAGCACAGTCCCACAGGCCCTAATGATAGCACCTATTAATCTTAGCTTGCAGTGTCAAAATTTGTGAAATAGACAGTATTACCACACCTTATTTGCCACTAGACCAGCTCTCTGGAAGCGAACAGATTTTATGAACTGGAAGACATCAATTACTCCTTCAGACTTCATCCTCTCCATCTGAGCATTTATTGTGATAAAAGTGCCACTCCTACCTACTCCATCACTACATATTACATGACCAAAATGTTTGTAGATAAGTTAGTTTGATTGTCAAGGTTAATGAATTAATTATAGCCAAATAAATATGTGTCATTACTTACGTATTTTAAAATTTATTTTTATGGTATTTTCTCTATTTCTAACTAACTGTATCAACCACATTTTCTTGATAAAATGTGGTTGAACGTACTTGCACATGACCACAATAGGCTTGTTTCCAGTACTCATCTGCACCTTCTGTACCAGGTTGGCAATCTCCAATATGGCAGAAGTAGAATTGGGTGCAGCATCCTCCTGCCACCTCAAGTAGTGAAACTGAGTGATACTGGTTTCAGTTGATGTTACAGACATGCGAGGCTGGTTCTCTATAATCTCAAACTTTCTCATTATATAGTCACTAAAGACTTTCTGGTCTTTAAATTTTACTGATAGTTTTCCATAGTCTTCCATCATACCTTTGCCGTTAGGCCAGTAGTGATGACACACTTCCTATAAAACAAGTGTCAATTAACATTTAAAACTCCTTTTATAGTTGTAGTGACACTCTTATTGTATATGTAAATCTATGTATTATATACTGGTGATGTGCTTCACCACAAATGTGTGAGAGCCATTGTGCATAAATAATTCAAACTTAGCTAAAACTCTAAAATTTAAACCTTAAATCAGACAGAAATTTGATTATATGTAAAAATAAAAAGGTTACCTTTTCTGTTCCTATTAGCTTACGAGGAATCAATCAGTCCATTTATTCCTAAATATAGCTACAAGTATGTAGCTAACAAGTATGAACTTCACTTCATATCTGATGTAGGGCCACCCACAGATCTGTTGCAGGGATACCAGGGGGAGGAGCTGGGTGTGCTGTGGTGACTGTGGGGGATGTAATTGTGGTCAGCTGCTACATCATCAGCTACCACACTGGTTTCACAGTTTTGGAACTAAATATTCAGAACTAACTTTAGGCACACGTGGTATCACTTTGAGCATGCTCATACACCTCTTTCTTTTTAATTTCACTATGTGGGTGGATGGCTATAAAATCACCGTAGTCACTCCACCCAGTTTCAGTTGGTCTCTGTCTTTCTTTTTATCTACACCATACCTTATTAGCTAATATCTAATTAACTTTCATTATAACTTCTTGAATACTGCGAGGCTAGTTGGGGGAAGTGATAGGATAACTTTAGGTTGCTGATAGGAGAGCGCCAGACTACCCATAGACCAATTCTGGTGGCAGTGTACCCGGCTGGAACTTGGGATTTACGCAGAGTCTCCAGCTGCTTAGTAGTCTTGCAAAGACTTGGTTCAATACCCCCCCACATCTGACTTATTCCAAGTAGCAGTAGGTTCTGCAATGTCTAATTCTCACTATCTAAATGACAATATTTCCAGCACAAAAAGCACTACATTTACTGAAAATTGCCCAGAGTTTCGGACATTTTCTATGGTAGAGGTTTTTCAATATCATATGAAATACTTGTGGCAACTGTTTGACTAAAAAAAAAAAGCATTTTTATCAAATTTTCTTACAATTTTGAAGAAAAAATATCTTCTAACTCCAGTAGTACTACAAAAAAATATGGGGAGAAGCCTAAAAAGCTATGTGAAGGCAACTAAAGTAATTTATTTGTAAATTAAATATTTAATTATAAAAAAAATTTCTTTTGTTTTACTCAGCAGTAATTGTAACACAAGACACTTCTCACACACTTGCTCACAAATATACCAGCACAAGACTTGACTTTTATGCTTTTCATGATTTGCTATCCTGGATAATATATATTTGTCTTTAGACATACTTGATTATTAAAGTTCAAATCACCAGTCATAAGTGTCTTTGTTGATCAAACATTTCGGCTGCTATCAGTGAAATAAAAACACTAGAACATCAGAGGAATGGAGTGGTTTATGAGATACCATGTGGGACATGTGAAAAGTTTATGTAGAATGGTCTGGAAGGACACAGGATAGTAGGGTGAAAGAACACAAAAGATCTCTGACCTCTACTGATTGCTTTACACCTCCGCAGTTGCAGAGCATGCAGTTCACAGCAACCACATGATTGACTCGAAGAAAGCCAAAGTGGTTAATTGCAAGTCATCATGTAAACAGAGATGCATCATACAGTCATGGTATATTGCGAAACGGGGCAAGAATGCTATGAATAAGGACACTGGAATAATTCCTGGGGTGTACTCAAGCATCATAGCTTGATGTGCTCCTAGTACTACCAATTATGGTTATAGTTTCACCAAGCTACGTTATCATTTCTAGCAGTTACTATATTATTGTTTCACTGATGATGGCTAGCTGAATAGCAGCCATAATGTTAGTTTAATAGAATCATTTATGACTAGTGGTTTGAACTTCAACAATCAAGTATGGCTACACTATTACACAATGAATGTATGAACAATGCTGTTGCTAGGGCATACAAATGTGACAAACAGTGCACTAACCAAGATAACTTAATATCACCACTAATTTGAATGGTATCGGCAGCAATTTGATACGTCACATGCAACCGTATTTGAAGAGGTCAACAATTAAATTTTTTTAATTGTATGGGTAAAGATCACTAAGCCAGAAGATTTATTTTAGTGGAGTATGGGACTGGGTCGGCCATAAATTTGACGTTCAAAGTACAACAATGATAGATGTATTATTTATAAACAAAAAATAACCCAATTTTCAATTGTGTTATTCCTGATAGTTTCTTAATGGCTTTGCTGGTTTACAAATAAAGCAATACCGTTATACTGGCAAACTCTAACATTCAGTAATAAAGAACGTGTTTATGATATGAAATCACCAGATGGCTCTATAACTTTGTGGATATTTGTACCACATTACACATTAATCACAAACTACACATGTTTAATGAATAATATGGAAGCATAACAACAACATGACCAGTGATCATTAAAATACTATTATAGAAGCTTCATGTCCCTAATTTTTCTTTCTACAGATGTTATCTTATGATAACTATATAATTGAAAGTTATACATACTCTTAGCTATTGTCCCAAACAGATGACAATCAGTTAACATGCATTGGATCTTAAATAACATTTAAAACTTAAACAGTACATGAAGGATAGCAACCTTTTCATTGTGCAATAAATCATGCCTTCCATTTATCAGTGTTATCACTTTTGCTCTGTACATAACATTGTTCTACTGATCAACTATACCTGCTCATTTTCCTCCAATTTACAGAGCATGACAATACATCTACATTGTTGTTCCCAGATCATCCTCCAGAAGTCATTGACAGTATGGGGGAGTGGTCCTTGAGTAACAATATAGGCTCCTTTCTGACGATAACCCTGGTATTAAAAGATGTTATTTGCTATTTAAAAAGTAATGTATTAAAGAATGCGTACATCTGTAATGTGCTCTATTCATTAATTCATTACTTAATGTTCTTATAATATACACTCACCTCAACAAAGCTTGCATTGATGTAATCAGAACCTGCTCTCATAATCACTCTAGTATGGTTAACTGAAATAATAATAAAAATGACACATGTTAGAATAACACTCAATTTTATTTGCAGTAGTGCCAGCTAATAATTTAATTGTTAAAAAACGTATGAAAATAAACCAGTGTGTGTTGAACAGTTGTCCATATGCTATAACTTCATAATACTATGATAAACCACTTTGGTCAGGTTACTTATGGTGTTTATTGTGACATTAATAAAAAAAACGGAAGCAGTGGGGGTTACCTTACCATAAAACAGCCAAAAGATTTGGATTTCACGATTGTCTACTAACAATATTAAAATTTATTGTTGAGCATTTGTTAAAGCAAATCCAATTACTTAACTACTTACATGGTATTCTGTCACCATAGCGATTATTCACTGTGTTCTCCTCATTCACTGCCACACTGAAGTCTAAACTCATTATCTCATTAGTTACTTGGGTAAGTTTCTATCACATAAAATAATAATTACAAGAACATAATACATCCAAAATAGAGAAACGCTACCTACAATCCATATGCTTCATATTCATTAATAATGTTAGCTGTTAATTTGTTAGGTGTTCATTTGTGACTAAAAATCACTATTGAAATACCTCAAACTGTTTTTGAAAGACAGACACCTCAGACCCTTCCTCTATTGGTCTACTCAGTCTACCAATGGCAATCCTCATATTAGCAGCAGCTACTTCAGTATCTCCACAAGTCAACAACTCATCAAGAGCACTGTGGATGAACACATACTGAGCCTATACATATAATATATATAATTAGTACATCACATAACCTATGTAATGAATACCATAAAATAAGTTAACATGACAAATACTTGTGTACATAAATGACATCACGTACATGTATATGTAAGGTTATATATAACCCACTCATTTTATATTACTTTATTTAGCAATACTGTAGGACAACAAATCTTTAAATTAGAATGTTGTGGTCAGTATTTAAAGTGAAATAATTAGAGCACAAATTAAGATACAATATAATATTATAATCATTTCTCTTCATTCCAGTGATATGCAAATTACTGATACTTTATTAGTAATGTCTATGTTTTCTCTCAATAACTTTTCATTTTGTAAAGTAGCTTTTCAGAGTGTGTGAAAATAGCACAGTGAAATAAACGATCAGACAATACAAAACATATATTGAAACTACTAGTTAGTGCAAACCATATGGTTGTCCATAACAAACATTACTTGGTTTTTAAAGCCTTGCACATTTTATATCAGTTTTTTGTGAGAAGCAGATGTTGTATAAAACAACAGTAGGGATATAAATAAACAATGAACAGTTGTATTTTCTTTATTATATGTAATTCTATTATTCTGCATAAAGTTATGTAATCTAGGACTTCCACAAACAGTTAAAATGTCAGATTTAGTTAATATTGGCTGTAAAGAAACTGAATAACTATATATAATATGTATGTAATGTGTATACATATACATATATATATATAATATGTATACAAATGTATACATACGGTGTTACAGTTTTTAAAGCTTTTTTGTTTTACTTAAACTCATTATTTTGCTAAGTAAAGAGTAACGCTAAAGTTAACTATTAATAATAAATGACGCCATCTTTGCTTTTATGATATTTTTTATATCCTATAATATGCACACAAAAATAGGAAAAAAAATATATACAAAGCTTACATTAAAGGTTACTGGTACATAACACATTAAATGGTGTCCTTATAACTTACTAGAGTCTGTACCATCAGTACTCTCTGTTTCCTCAGTCCAGTGACAAACTCAAAAATATTGAGAGAATTGTCTGTCTTAATTCTCTCAAGCATGTAGTCCAGAGTGATAAATGTTCCAGTCCTGCCCACACCAGCACTACAGTGGACCACCATGGTGCATGTGTTGCTATAAGGGTGTGATCTGCGCACACGCCGAATGAAGTTAATCATAGAGATGGCATTGACAGGAACTCCGTGGTCTGGCCAGCCAAGGTAGTGGAACAAGGTCACATCATGAATGGAAGATTCTGTACTGTCAGTCTAGAAACAATAATATTTAATCATAACAAAGTTATTAGGTAAGCAAGTAATAATCATAGACTTATTTGTATAGTATGTGATATACACTATCCTGGATTATTTTCATTAGTATTGTTATGTTTGTGACAGATTATGTGATAACTCAGGATATTGTACTGGTATCCCATTATCCTCACCCAGCAAGCTAACAGCTATGGCAACCAGCCTATCTTAACAAGTCCTCCAAACGTTAAAGCTATCTTTTTCTACAAAACTATTAAGCAAAGTCAAAGCGGCTCATAAAATAGTAGCTCAGGCGACTAGGGACCTAATATGAACTAACAGTTTCAATATTACAGCAACTTTACATGCCAAGTTACCATCCTCAGTATGGGCTACTGCCGTGAAGATATAATTATAACATAGAATACACACTAATTATATAATGTCTAGGTAAATTAGCAAGATATATCACTCTCAGGCTTTATTTTTCCTTTGCTCTGTCTCAGTGAAAATACATTAGCCTGCTTATGAAATATCTTGCCATACTCATGTAGATACATACAATCAGATATAGTTTTCTATATAACCATATAATTGCTGTTTGCTAGAAGTTACTAGTTGGCCCTTATGTCAATAAACTTTAATTATAGTACAACGTTTCAACCAAGGTTGTTGGTCTTCTTAAGGTACAGAAACAGCATTGTGTTTTTAGTCCAACTAGTAAAAGCTAGCAAATAGAATTATCTAAACCGCATCACCATGCCTCTCAAGAATTACTTGTAATAATTACACTTCAAATCCTTCATCAATAATTAATAGTATAGCACTGAAATTTGTTTACAAGAATAAAAACAAAAGAGATTTCATAAAAGTTCAATAGTAGTAACTAACACGTGTTCACTATAAGGTATGCAATATCATTGTTCTTCTATATAGACATAGTGACTCATCTTAAAGTCCACATATATTCCAATTCTTATATAATAGTCTTAAAACTGTATTATTAGATTGTAATTTTAACTAATAATTATACGTAATATGAGTACTTGCCTGATTTAACGTCATTTTTTTAACAACAAACTCAGGAAATTGAGATGAAGACTTCAACTCTACAGCAAATGAACTTTTAGGTGATGGTATAAATGCATCAGATGCACTCTTGGGCCAATATTCCTCACATTTTTTCTGTTTTTATAGTTACAACACAATATTATTTAATAATATCTACCAAAGAAATTATACTATGTTTTACTACCTTTCCTTCAAATACTTTAGTGAGCATGACAATAGTAGGAGACTTTTGTTCCCAAATCATACGCCAGAAATCATCCAATGAATTAGCCATTGGACCTATTATAAGTAGCTGTATTTTACTACTAGACTTAATAAGAGTATTAATGCACTAAAAATACTTAACTAAATCAGTTCTATTTTAAGAGACGTGAAGATCAACTAAAATATTAATTTAATGTAATTTTCAGTGAAAGAATTTAAAATTCAGCATTTATTATGATAATATAATCAATTACATTCTATCACTGGTAACTATACTATCATATGATTATAAAGATCCAATTACATAAAACAGGATATTAATAACAATGTTGAAGCAGCTATGTGCAATATAAAAACATAGTATCACAATTAAATACTTCTTAATTGTTGAGTAATATATGTAATTATATATATATATATATAATTATAACAATGTTATGAGATTAGTCCATGCATTCCCAATTGTACACTAAAATGTTCTATTTCATGAATCAAGTGCATCACACTTTCCCGAATCATATTATTAAGTTTTACCTTGAGCTGCTATGTAGACTTTACTTCTACAAAAACCCTATAATTTATTAAATATAATAAATTATAATCATATCAAATTACTGAATATTATACTATATGTTATTTGTGATACAGTACTTACATCTACATAGCTGGCATTGATATAGTCTGAGTGTTCCACATCCGATATTTCACTTAATTTCACACGATTGAAATCATCTAATTATGTATGTATGAATATATACATATATAATATAATGAAAAGTATTAAGCACACCTAAGATAATAAATTATAATGGCTTGCCACTGCTAGTGTGCTATTACTTGCCGTGGTCATGAATATATCAACAAATAAGTAAATTTAATTTCAGCAATTATATATCTCATTCATTACTTACGGCTATGCATATACATATATACATATATATATATATATATGTTGAGAGAGAGAAGATACAGGGAAAGCATTATTCATTCAAAAAGGTGACTCAGAAAAAACTAAAATTAAATTTAAAATGTAGTATATTCATTATAAAGAGCATAGTATACAATGAACATAATGTAATATTTTACACTTACAATACTATAAGTACATACATGGATAGATGTTACCAAATCGGTTTCTTGCTCGATTCTCAGGAATGACAGCTGTACTGAATTCAAACTGCGGTGCTTTGTCTATAGACTAAATTAATACATTAATTAATTGAATCATAATTTTAGTGACAATGATAAGTGACATAATCTCACTGTATATTCCTTTTCAAACAACTTGTCTCGATCTGAATGCAATCGTGAAACACAAGCACTGAACTCGTCTAGTGGGATATGTTTTGAGCAATCTTGATGTAAAGCAAACTTAAATAATATAAAATACATATTCAGCATTATGTATACCTATAAATGAAGTATTCTCATCAACCTGTTCCTCATTGTGCTCCATATTGGCATCTAACTCAATGCAAGGTGTCTGAACACTTCTTGATGGTGAATTCATTTCAAGAGACTTTTCTTCTTCTTTAGAGTGCAAAATTAAAGTATTTTTGGGAGAGAACGAATATTTTTGGAACCTCCTAAAAAATAAAACATTAGTATTTGTTATAACTAAACATTTCTTCTAATTACCTAATTAAAAATAGAATTCCAATTACAATTGTCGTTGCAATCAACATTAAAATGGTGATTGTTACTGTGATACTAATAGTTACAGCTGGACTATCATCAGGTGTAGGACTATCAGCAGGTGTAGGACTATCATCAGGTGTATCTACAGAGAAGCAGTAAGATGATTGATTAGTTATCAGAAACAATCATATAGATTATAGTTTTAAGTTACTATATGAAGGTTAAGAGTCCAGTGTGAGCAATTATAGGATTTCTTATTTTAAAATCATTCAGTGATGTATATTAAATAAATTAAAGTGTACATAATTGTTTTTTGTAGAATTTAGTCATTATTGTAAACTCACTCTTTTGCAAAGTGTTGATCTGTAATTCAATAGTGCTTATCTTGGTTATGTTGGTTGGCAACAAATTAATTACTTTACATTTAAATATTGTTCCCAGATCCTGTCTGTGAAGTGTGTCTATATGTAACAATAGTTCATTGTATTGTATTTCCTCAGTTGTATATGAAACATTGGAATTCACTGTAAACCATTGCATTGAGACTATTGTGAAGTTACTATAACAAATCACAGTAGCAGAAGATCCAACATCATAAACATGTTTATTTCCTGAGAGTCCTACAGCTATCATTAGTCAATATTATATGAAATACTACTACCTACAGTTTATTTTTAACTTACATATATACTCACAACTTTGATTCGATGAACTGCCTCTGCTATTGGTAACAGTGCAGCTGAAGATCCCAGTGTAATCTGATAGTGTATTACTAGATATGTATAGAAGGTTGTGGTAAGTGGCACTGACAGTATCCACTATTATTTTACTCTGTGAGTAAGATCCTCCACTTCTATTCCAAATTAGATTAGTGACAGGACCTCCAGTAGATATACAAGTCACAACACCAGTTGTAGTGTTGTATGAGACCAGATTTACTCTTGGTGAGCCTTTTTTTAATAATAATAAAAATAAAGCATGATGTTTCATATAATCTGAAGATTTCACAATTAATATGTAACTTATACTGGTCCAATTGTTAGCTACAAAATCACAAATTTTCTTGTAGAATCTAGTGAGAACTATTCAGAATCACACCTGCTCTCACCTGGTTATGACTGAATTTAATGCTATTCTAAATTATTCAAGTAAAAAATGCAACATTCCATCAAACCATATCAAATTAGGTTAAGATTACTAGAAATTCAAAAGAGAACTTAAATTATTATAATACTCCATGCACATTTTAACATACCTTTATTATGACTATAAATTCCAAAATATAATATCTGGCTAATGTCATTTTTGTTAGGAATACTACATGTATATACTCCAGAAGGTCCGAGTGCATTACTTCCACGATGTAATATTACTGCTTGCTTATTTCTACTTCTAGAAAACATACTAGAATTAGCATCAACTTTACTTATAACATTTGAACCATCTGGGAGACTATAGCTTCCAAATGATCTGTTTTTAGGATTGTCAATTCTTCTACAGCAGTCAATCCTGTCAGTGTAACAGATGAGGAAATTCTCTGTTTCACCAATAGCTGTTAAAATAACCACACTATTGTTCATGTAAGTTGTTTTATTTATATATCCATAACCTGAAGCCACATGAAAATGCTTTGTAAATGTTTATAAATTGTATTAATAATATACTTTAATATACCTAGTTTATATATAGACTATGTGAAACTCAATGACATACTAAAAAAATATGAACTCTTCTTAAAAATGTTTAATTGTAAATAATATTTTTACTCAATTAATAACAGAAATAATTCATATCCTTAGATTAGCAATAGAGTCTATATTTTTACATTAAAATGGGGTAACAATATTCAGCGATGACAACCCAAAGTGCGAACATTTTACTTACTGGAAAATCCTAAAGTTGATGCCATTAAACTAACACTTGGACCAGACCCTATTGTATTAACATATGTCACACTAAACGTGTAGGATGACACTGGATTTAATTCAGCAGTAGTAAATATTGTGTTACTGATGTTCACATTAGTTGTTTCCAATACTTCAGTTGATCCTGTCTCATAATATCTAACATTATAGTATCTGTCTGGTCCATTACGAGAGAGACAAGATTCTCTATTCCATGAGACAGTTATGTGTGTAGCATTAACAGAATGCAACATAAGATGAGGAGCTTCATTGGGAACTAGAATTAATATATTAATTTCAATTAATATTATAATTACAATCATTCACGTTACCATCTGATGGAGTAATAAGAGTAAGTGTAGCATCTTCAGAAGTACCAGCAGTGTTTGTAGCAGTGATAGTAAATTTATATTCTATGTCTTCTTCCAGACCAGATATAGTGATAGTTTTCATAGCTGTAGTTTGACTTCCTGAAGAAGCTGATGGGCATCCACCAATTCGTTTATAACTAGTAGTATACAGATTAACAATATCTGTGGGAGATGATGTCCACGTTAGATATACCTTAGTCTTTTCAATAAATGAATACATAATGATGTTTGGAATAGAAGGAGTGATATCTAAAACATAAAAAAACTATGTCTTAAAAATATTAAATTTTATTTCTAACCCAATAATTTTGATACTAATAAAGAAGTAATAATCAAACATGATTCTTCGACTAATCTAAATGTGCAGATAAAAGTAATGCATTCTTCAATACCAAAAATAACTACTTTAGTATATTATGTTGAGCTAATACTTACATCTAACCACAATAGTATGTGCAGAACTGCTTGCATTAACTTCATTTGTCAAATACGATGATATAGCATGAAGTTGACATCTGTATGTCATATTATTCTCAGACACTTGTAAAGGACTAAGATTAAGTACTCTATCAGTCTGTGACAATCTTACTCCATTTCTTGTCCACTGATATGAAATGTTTCTTAATTCCAGATTACTGGGAGCATCATAATTACATGTTAGTGAATAGTTTCTGAGAGCAACTAATGAACCACTTGGTTCAATAGTGACATTTATTACTGGTCCTATAATGTAAAAACCGAGTCAAAGGAAAGAAATGTATTAGTGTAACATACTTGCAACAGTGAGTTTAATTGTGATGCGTTGACTGGATGCAAAGATGGAGGCCTGACATGTGTAAAATCCAGCATCAGATTCCTTGACTCTTCCTGTTATGGTATTAGAATTCTGTTGACCTGTGAAGAATTCAGTTGAACCAGAAGCTGTTGTAGTCCACATGAACATTGGAGTTAAAGATCCAGACACAATGGCAGAGCAAGTGAAGGAGACATTAGAACCAGCAGGAACAGGTGGTTTATCACCAATAATAAAAACTTCAGTGACTGAATATAAAGTGCAAAAACAATAAAAATGTTAATTCACTGATTGTATATTAAAATGGAATTTATTCATTATCACATTAATTTGTTGATCACATTAATTTTGTGTATGTTGTAAAAATTCATTTAGACCATTCTCAAAGCTTTCCAATCTAGTAAAAATATATTACTAAACATTTAGACATTTATGTTAGAGTCACTTGGTAGCAAATGTTTAAACCATATATCTAACTTTCTCCCATGAAAATATTTATTTAGATATTAATTGGTGCAGTCAATTAACTACAGTAGTAATGTTAAATACTTGTCTACACAAGCACAATTTGTATGATAGCCATTTTCATGCCATCTAACATAATATTATATAAGTTTAACAATTTTTCAAGAAATCTTGAAATACTTCTAATTTAAAAATTAAATCATTTATACTCTCATAATATACAATGCTGAAGTCTGAGTATCTTGTAATGTTTTAAATGTATTTTGGAAAATTTTGTATTATATTAATGTTAATAAAAAAAATTGGCTTGTTTAATCCAAACATAAGAATTATTTTTATATTATTACTTACCAACGGAAACTTCTAATAATTTTGTGATAATTTTAATCAAACTTCCCACCATTACTCTGCAGGTATAATTTCCACTATCTGAAGTAGTCAGAGACACAATAGTATATGTAAGAGAATTATCTGTTGCAGTATTATTTAATTCCTGACCATTTTTTAACCAGTATATCCTTGAGACAGGGCCTCCTAATCTTACAGATGGTGAGCATGTAAATGTGTAAGTTTGATTAAGGCCATTTATTCCAGAATTGGTAATTCTAATATTCAATACAGTAGACACTAAGAAAATTTAATATAGCATTACATATCAAATACATTATATAATAATATCAACGTACATACTACCATAAGATGACTTGAATTCTAATATCATCAGCTATGTTGTGAGCAAAATGTCTTTCGACTGATTAAAGGAGACAAGTTTAAATAAAAAATCATATGTAAGCAATGTGCTTGAGCAGATTTATGACAATCTTAAGTGCAAATTAATAAAGCAATAAGTATCTCAGGTTGCATATCAGCGTACTGAAATATGTAACAGTTCTAACTTGCATTCTACCATAAAAAAAGTTTTGCTAATAATACTGCTATAACAGTCAAAAACATTACTGTCAAAGCTATCTTTTTTTAAACTTGTTAAGAAGCTAACTGGTCCAAGATAATTAATTACCTAAGTCTATGCACAGTGTTTGTGTGACATTCATGGAATCTGGTATCTCACAGCAGAATTCTCCAGTAGGTGGATTAGTGGCAGAACTTCTGAGACTGAGATAAACCATTTGACTATCATCTCTACTTCTGAAATAATCTATTCCACTGTTAGCACGATTCCCAATTATTGTTCCATTGTCATAAGTCCAGTCACCTAATCTATTAGGTTTTGTACTACAACAAGGTATCCTGTCTGTCCTACATGCCAATACTTCATTAGTGTTACTGAAATCAGTTTGTAGTTCTCCAATATCTTGCACAGAAATCACTCTACTATCACTAGGATAGATATCAGGTTTGAAATCGACAAACTCTATGCCTGCAGAACCTGGCAAAAGCAAGTGCACTTTATACAGCTATGTTGTATTATATAGCAGTAGTAATAATATGAACATTATTACCTTGCATCATTACTACTAATGTAAGTAACAAAACTACAGCTGATTGTATATTGTGTAAAATCAAGACACAAGTAATGTTGTAATTCTATAAATTGTTAGAATTAGTACAAAATTTATGAATTTAATCTATACAATTAGATTCTCCTAGCTCTGCAAGGTACTAGCCATGATAATGTTTCAATTTGAAAAGAAAGTGAAACATAATGTAAAGCTAAGCCCATTTCCAATATATCAAGTACAAATGTAATCCTTTTCAATCTTGCATCTGAAGGTAACAGTATTCGAGTAAAACCTCCTATTTTAAGTTATACAGCTGCTACTGAACTATTAAGAAAAAGATAGCTAGAAAAGTTTTAGCGAACTGGTAGCTAGATATGGAATTAATGTAACATACCAAGGTATCCCTCAACAACAAAAACTAAAACTGGTAAGAAGCTGGAGAAAAACATGGCTTTCCTGTCTTCTAAGCTTTCGAGAAATCCCTCAATTCTTTACTTTATAGTTTTATAGATGTGGGGAAGACAAGTACAAACGATGGGAAATATACGCGCAGGAAAAAGGAAGTGGTAACATAGTCTTGCGTAGCCTGACCCTTTACCAATCGCCACGCGGTAAAAGGGCCTGGTAGACTGACATTGAACAGTTTGTTCAGTTCCCCTCGCTAATTGGGGAGACCACAAATAATAGGTGACAGCAATATCTTGCTACGTAAGACAGCTCAAACTTTAAAGCGCGTACTGTGTTTCGTGTACAACTCTTCAACAGCCCTGGCAAAGCTCTTCCTTAAGATTATGACATTATTAGCTAAGTCTAAGCAGCGACTTGGATAATAATAATAATAATAATAATTTTTCAATAGTTGTACAGAGTAAAATAAGGATGACATAAAATATATGTACTCTTCTACCTTACTTACATTACTCAGAGTTTTCTAATGGAAATGAAAGAAGTTTCAAACAGTAAACAGTTGGATTCCTTTCCCTGAGGAATGGTGAAAGTAAACTAATCCTTCTTCTACACTAGATTGAGAATCCATGATATAGGCAATAGTGCTACCAGTTGCACAGCAAGCATCAACTAAAAGACTTTGCTGAAATGGTGATGTATGTGGTCAGATTCCCACAAAGGACTACAAGGCTCTTTGAATATCTTGACATAGCTATAAAAATTCAGCAAACTTATTTGAGTTATATATGGCTCAACATAATTGAGCATGATCAATCATTAAGTTATCTCAAGAATCTCAAAGCAATACCATAGTCCCTAATATTAGAAGAAGTAAAGTACATGTAATTATTTTTACATTTCCAGTCAAATAACTAACTTTGATAGTATTGTGGAATTGGCTACAATAAAGTGCAATGTTACAATTTATCTGCCTTGTTGTGTGGTCACAATCTCCTCAATTAAATAAATAATGCTATATTTTTTATATGTGTATGCTTGTTGATTTCAAACAATATTTCAAATAGTTGCAGCTATCTTATCAGTAGAAATTACAGAATGACAGCATCAGTTTATTAAACACATTTTCATTGTACAACTTTGATATTATGTGTCAAAATTAATATACATAGCTAGTTAAAAAAAATTATGTAAAAGGGTATTTCTATTTAAATAAAACATTTTATTTATGAAGTCTAGAATCCCTATTTAGATAAAATAAGACTTAGGCCATTTTATCAACTCCATATTAAGAAGACTTTGACTTGGTAGTATTACTATGGATTTAATAAATCTATAGAATACTGTATGTCCTGGTGCAACTTGTAGCTAATTGTATATTAATGTGATAATGTGTAGGTGTAATCATCTCATTCCATGAGCCATACTATCTGAGAATCTTGTAATATACAAAATACTCAACACATGGGAGAAATGGTCAGTGTGAGGTGCATTTAAAATTCTTGGCATTAATCTCAATTCATTGTTATATAGTAACTGCCTTATAATGAATTAAGACTGGAACAAATGCTTCACTATACCACTTTGAACATGTTTTCAATTAATATTAAAGGAACTAGAGTAATAAATAGTACATTGCAATAATAGATTTACTTGATTCTATAGCTACGTCAAAAATGAGAGATGGATCCGTAGCATTTTTTTAATTTTACACTTATTTACTGGCTATACTCTTTTACCTATAAAAGTAAAGCTATTGCCAAAAGATAAATAACGAATTTATTTATAAGAATTGTTTATAATGTAACTCATCTTATACTTATTTTCTTCTGTTACAGGCATCATCAGTTATAATAACTTGTGTTTTGGTTTACAGCAAACATCTCAATAGTGGAACTGTCAATATATCTTCTAAAAATCATAACTTGTTCCCTGTATTTTTTACAGTGATATTTTATATCATCTGAAAGCTCGTTTTTTACTCTTGAAAGTGAACTACTAATTGGTTTTTAAAATAGTTTTGGTTAAGTTATTCACGTTTTTTTTCTAATTTTCATCAGAAAGCGCCATTATTTTATACCAAAAAAATTAAATTAAATTAAAAAAATATTTAGAAAAACTGATAGTTCACTTTGCAAATAAGATATTAAAGAATGCATCTTAATGTTAAAGTAGTAGATGTTTAGTTTCACAGGGGTGGGTAAGGGTTTTCTTGCGTTGCCGCCTTAGAATTTTGGTGGGTGTAGTTTTATACCCATATTATTTTAGCTCATTTCAAAGAGTTTCAGATGGGCTATATTTGGAGTCTCAAAGTAAAAAAATATAGCTACATGCATGGTAAAGTTATGACAAAAAATTTAAAACCACCCATTGTATGGTGAAGGCCCCCCTTGTAATGTAGCATTGGTATACACATTGGCATATGGATATTAACAGTTATGGCATCCTTGCTGGCAATATAACTTAATTATTGGCACTAGCCTAGAGCAACCAATGTACCTAACCAGTCCCCAAATAATTGAAACTGAAAATATTAAATTGTAAAGTAATTTGTTTCATGACTACAAAAATATTTTTGATTTACACAGATGCTATCATGATAGTTAAGAAATTAACTGAGCTTGTTGTAGAAATTTTAAACAGAGTGAAGAGAATATCTCTATTTGATAAAACTTTGTATTTAATGCAATAACTAAAAAAAATAAAACGGTTTACTTTTTTGCTCTTTATGTCCTATTATCTACAAATACAATTCACTAGATAACCAAATAGTGAAATTAGATAAACAAGCTAAAAATTCTGGCTACTTATTTTTTTGTTCCTTTTGCTTATTGCTAGCATTTTGTAAAATACGTTAGCTAAATAAGTTATAAATATTGTGTACCTTATGCATACAATTTTTGCAGTACTGATTTTCAAAAAAAATTACATTATTTTTACTAAAATAAAAAGAGGTTGAGCTAATTGATTCCAGCAAGTTAAGAAATTTCATGACAATTTATCTACTAGCAATGCAGAGGCTAAATGTGCAGTACAACAGTAGTCAAGAATTTTTGTCATGATCCAGAAAGACGTTCTTATAAGATTATGTTTATATTAATATAAACAATACTTATGTTTTTTCATGTCCATTGAATACTATCAATCCTTACAAACATTAGGCGCAGTGTGTAATTACCGTTTGTTTGTTTTTTCAGTGAACATTCACGGTACAGCAAATTATACTGATTATTAATTTGTTAAATCCAAAAATTTCACATTTCTTTTCTGCTGCTGTAAAAATCGTCAAGTCATTCCTAGTATAAACTATAGCTACTTTAGAGCCTCCAAAAATTCAAGCACAATTCATCCAGATCATTATATGGATACAAAACATACTGAAACCACATGCACACGTACAGATAAAATCTTTTCTACATGTGTACCAGCAATTCAAGAACTGGAAAATGTATAATGACTGCTCGAAGTGAGAGAAAAGAATATATATGAGTGTGTATATAATCTATTCTATTAAGTCATAATATTGAGTCAAAGATATTTCCTTTCTATTGCAAAATTATTAGTTTGCTATGGTTTGTAGTAACAGTGAAGGTAGAAAATATAAACTTTACTCAAATCTAGCTTTGGTAATCATTTTGATGTGGAATTAGTATAATTTACCTTAACATAGTGTTGTAGAACCTGGTACCTTTCTTGTCTGTCTTGTGCATTATTGCATTGTTTATACTTTTCATTGAAAACATATGACTTGTGCATATATCAACTGTTGAGAAAAGTTGTTCACAGCTGCAATACTGAAAATACTGAGTATTACTTTATCATGTGTTTGTAATAAACTTAATGACAGTAGTTGGTTATTAGCTATGTAAATTAAATACAAGTTGAATCTTTTCTACACTCAGCTCAACAAACATAACTTTATAACATTTATATTAGGTGTACTATAAGTAGCTAAAAGTCAATATCTTTAACATCACACACATTGTATACATTTGTTCGTTGGTCAATAAACATAACTGATGGTACTAAAAAAATTAAAGGAAAATTAATGCAACAGTCAAATCTCTATAATAGGTGAAGTTTGAAACTTTATAAACTAACTACTTCATAGTCTAACAACATGATAAACTAACAATTCTTTGTTAAAGGCACCAGATCCCTCAAAGTAATTTCTTCATTAATGTTTCAATAATGAAAACTGCAGTACTAGTCTCTGTAGTGCCAGTGGGAAATCGATTGATAACTTCACAAGTAAACTTTGTGCCACGAGTGTCTTTAGAAATTCCATCGGATACTTTTAATTGTATCTCATTAATTCTAGTCTGATTAATTGAAAATGAAACTTTTGAAGACTGTACTAACCATCGCATAGAGACCACTGTTAAATTTGTATAACATATTACACTAGCTTGTGATCCTACTCCATAAATAGATTTATTTCCCTTCAGCCCAACTGCTAAAATTGAGTAATGAGCAAAATAATAGCAATGTATATAAAATAGACATACAATATCCTTACATTTAAATTCAACTGCCTGAAATGCACTGCCTCTGCTATTACTAACAGTGCAATTGAAGATCCCAGTGTAATCTGACAGTGTATTACTAGATATGGACAGAAGATTGTGGTAAGTGGCACTGACAGTATCCACTATTATTTTACTCTGTGAGTAAGATCCTCCACTTCTATTCCAAGTTAGATTAGTGACAGGACCTCCAGTTGATATACAAGTCAGAATACCAGTTGTGATGTTGTATGAGATAGCATGTAATTTTAATGAGCCTGTTATACAATAATTACAATAAAAATAGCAAAAACATGTCATATCTGGTGTGCAGCAATCTGGCAAAAATGTTAAGCTGTAGTAATAATTAAGTCTAAATTTCAAATTTTTATTTGCTAATGTAATCATATTATCTTAATCAAGCAAGCTACAAAAGTCATTTCACTAATAAGCTTGTGTTTCAAACTTAAAACAATAACTCTATTGGTTCTAATTGTTTATGTATTTAGTTTTTCCTACAGTTGAAGAACAAGAGAAAAAATATATCAATTCTCAGTCTAAACAACTATATCAAAGCTATTAAACTTTTTTTTTAATTAAGATGGAATACATTGTCCTAATTCAAATTCATAAACAGTTTTTGTACATACCTTTGTAACGGTCATAAATTCCAAAATATATTTTCCGGTTTGTACCATGTACATCAGGAATATTACAAGTGTATATTCCAGAAGGTCCGAGTGCATTACTTTCACGAAGTAGTACTACTGCTTGCTTACTTCTGCTGCTAGAATAAATACTAGAAATTAGCATTGATGTTACTGTTAAATGCTGACCCATCTGGAAGTTTAAAACTTCCAAATGATCTATTCTCGGCATTGTCAATACTTCTGCAGCAATCAACTAAGTCAGTGTAACAGACGAGAAAAGTGTTAGTGGCACCAATAGCTGTTACATTTATAACACTATTGTTCATAAAAGCTGTTTGATTTAAATAGACATTATCTGAAATTCACATAAAAGATTTTTATATTGCAGTCATCAGTACTGACATAACCCAGTATTATTACCCGGTCAGCAATTTTCTGACTATTACAATTACACAAAAGCCAGTAAGAAATACAGTGTATACTTAATGAAATAAATACTATAATAACATTTCTAATTATAAGACTAAATATTACTGCCTCACTTACAAGCAAATCCCAGAGTTGAAAAAGTCAAATTATTATTTGGACCAGATCCTATTGTATTTATATATGCTACATGAATGGTGTAGGAAGTCACTGGATTTAGAGAAACAGCAATAAATATTGTGTTATTAATGTCCGCAGTAGTTGTTTCCACTAGTTGAGTAGATCCTGTCTCATAATATCTAACTGTGTAATATCTGTCTGGTCCATTACGTGAGAGACAAGATTCTCTGTTCCACGAGACTGTGAAACTAGTGGCATTAGTTGAATGCAACATAAGATGAGGAGCTTCATTCGGAACTAAAATAAGACAATAAGGTTTTCTAAACTTTATTGATAAAATTATTTGCATTACCATCTGGTAGAGTTGTAAGAGTATGTTCAGCAGCAGGAGAATTACCAACACTATTTGTAGCTGTGATACTAAATACATATTCCATGCTTTCTTCCAGACCAGTTATAGTGATAGTAGTATTCAGTGTGGTATTTCTGTTTCCTTGAGGAGCTGATGGACACCCTCCGATTCTTATATAACTGATAGTGTACATATTTACAATGTCTGTAGGAAATGATGTCCAGGTTAGAGTGACTTGAGTCTTTTGAATTAATGAATGCATAAAATTGATTGGAGTTACAGGAACTACATCTAAATCATAGTTATAAGTTACTTGCATAATTAAAGTAAATTTGACAGTGAATTAAGGATTACATTGCTCTTCAAATTGGCTTCAAGAGCTGATGGGTATAGTCTGGTAACTTTAAAAAAGTAATAGTGGCAAAATAACTATGTAACATAATTATATTACGGAAATCTAAAAACTTTCAAAAATGGCTAATTCAGTTCAATTAGCTATAACTTACATGTAACATTAATAGAATGCCTTATGTGTTAAAATTATGATACCCCCATAATTTCTAATTAGTCGGTAGTTGCAAATTTCTTTTGATTCAAAGCCACCAATACTGAGACTAAAATTAATATAGAGGAATCCAAATAAATTAATTCACTAATGTTTTCCAAGTACTTCCTCAATTATCGTTTAATGGTTACTTATGCATGAGTATTAGTATGAAATGAAAGGTCCATGGTTGAACTGAAAATTAAAAAAACATTATGTAGTACAACTAGTACAATAATACTCATTATAACTTAGCTACTTAGTAATTTTTTTAAACATACCTCTAGAAATTTCAAATGATTTTGTAAGAATTTTACTCAAGTTACCTACATCTACTCTACAAGTGTAATCTCCATTATGTCCAACAGTCAGAGATGTAATTGTGTACGTAAGAGATGTATCTTTTGTAGTACGATTTAATTCCTGATCATCTTTATACAAAGCAATCCTTGAAACATTGTCTCCTGATGTTACTGATGGAATGCATATAATTGAGTACATTTGCCCAAGGCCATTAGTTCCATGAGTCATTATTGTAATGTTCAATGTAGTATTAACTATATAAGTATAGTTGAATTTTAAAAAACAACATTATACAGTAAATATGTAGCAAATCTAAACTGCATTCTATATAGAGCTATATATTTTAATTGAAAAACTGAACTATATAGTAAAGAATTTTAAATGTTTTACTATAAGATTCCTAAATTTGTCAAAAAAATAATCTGTGAGGTTAATAAATACATACATAAATTAGTTTAATGATTACTAATATAAACATTTACCTAGTTCTATGCAAGCAAGTTGTGTTACATTCTTGTAATATTGTATTACACAGCAAAATTCTCCAGTAGGTGGATTAGTGGCAGAACTTCTGAGACTGAGATAAATCATTTGATTGTCATCTCTACTTCTGAAATAATCTATTCCACTACTTCCACGAGTTCCAATTATTGTTCCATTGTTATAAGTCCAGTCACCAAATCTATTAGGTTGTGTCTTACAACAAGGTCTCCTGTCTGTCCTACATGCCAATACTTCATTAGTATTACTAAAATCAAATCTTAGTTCTCCAATATCTTGCACAGAAATCACTGTACTTCCACTTGGATTGATATCAGGCTTGAAATCTACAAATTCTATGCCTGCAGAACCTAGTCACAAACGTGTGCACTTTATAAAGCTATGTTGTATTGTATACGGCAGTAGTAAAAAGAATACTACTCTTTTGCAACATTACTACTATGTAAGTAACAAAACTATAAGTGATAGCTAGTACCTATATCATGTAGAAGCAAGACACAAGCAAGTTTGTAATTCTATAAATTGCTAGAATTATTATAAAATTTGTGAATTTAATCTTCACAATTTGATTCTCCTAGCTCTGCAAAGGTATTAGCCATGATAATGTTTCAATTTGAAAAGAAAATGAAACATAATATAAAGCTAAGCCCATTTCCAATATCAAGTACAAATATAATCCTTTTCAATCTTGCATCTGAAGGTAACAGTATTCGAGTAAAACGTCCCAATTTAAGTGATACAGCTACTGAACTATTAAGAAAAAGTTAGCTAGATAAGTCTCCAGCGAACTGGGTAGCTAGATATGAAACTAGCTATGGTAACATACCATGGTATCCCTCTACAACAAAAATTAAAACTCGTAAGAAGCTAGAGAAAAACATGGCTTTCTTGTCTTCTATCCAGAAAATCCCTCAATTCTTTACTTTATAGTTTTATAGATGTGGGAAAACCAAATACAAACGAAGGGAAATATACGAGCAGTATAAAGGAAGTGGCATAGGCTCGCGTAGCCTGACCCTTTACCAATCGCTACGAGATAAAAGGTTCTGGTAGACTGACATTGTTTGAGCTGTTTTGCTTGTAAGAGTGGTGATGAGAAAGTTTCTGCCATTGCTGAACATGCTTGGTAGCAGCATCAACCCATTAAATTGGAAGAGGTAAAAATTTTAGACAGAGCCAGTAAGAATCATGAGTTGAAGATCAAGGAAGCTTACAGACGACACCTGACAACAATAAGTTTAACAGAGACATAAGTTTAGAGCTTTCATGAGGCTAGCTGTCCATGCTGCGTGCTCCATTATATAATATTTAGTAAGCGTACCCTCCAGAAGTCTTGCTGTTTACATTGTGTTGTGATGTCACCACAGAGAGTTCAACCTCAGTTGACCCCTGAAGAGGACTTCGCAAGAATTCGAAACTTCGGGTTAAGTTTTAATTAAAAATATTATTGGTTGTTAGAACGAGAAAATTTGCTATTATTATAATTATTTCAGCCAAGAATGACTGAACAAGTATGCATATTCTTATTTTAGCAATGTATGATGTGAGGACAATACCCCAAAACAGTATTAACTTATGCTCAGACATTAATTTGTATGTATGTTGTTTATGTGTTAGGGTGTTAGGTGCAGTAGTTGCATAAGTTGAAGCTGAATTACTAAATAACAAATGATACATTCTTACAATTCATGTATAATGGTCAGTTCAACATTATTCCTTTGGCAGTCTAGAAAACGGCTGACCAGGGACAGTCATGGACTCACATTTTTCACTCCATTATCTTATACATGAATTGTAAGAACAATTTAAACTTGAGCTGAACAGAAGGAGAATTAGCTTAGCATTGTTGGGGTGGTCCTAGCCAAATACCACTTGAACATGTTTACCAATTTATAGTACTGAAAATGTCATAACAAATGATACATTGTAATGATAATTTTACTACAAAAAACTTCTTATTTAGCAATGATTCTATATGTATAGAGATGGTTCAGAACCATTTTTATCAGTTCATACTTTACACTGGTTAAGCTCCTTTACCTAATATACAAATATTATTACTAAACTTGCTGCACACAATGTTATTGCACTTCATATTTACAGCAACAAAAGTTCACTAGATACATTCGGAAGAAGTCTAACTAGGCTTATTATTCTCAGGATGCAAATTTCATTTACACACATTACTATATTACTCACTACCATCTAAGCACACTTAATGGAAGCAAACAAGCAATAATGTGGGAGATCCTGCTATTCCAGCAACAATAGAATCACCCACAAATGCATATTCTCTCTCTGTCACACTTTACCATACAGTTTTGTTTACCACACCTTACCTAATTACTTCCATTTTGAATCTCATTTGGCCTGGAGCATGATTTCCTGACTGTCAAGATTTTGAAAAAGAGTGAAACCCTGTGAAGAAGGCTGCAGCGTGAAACATTGGCCCCGTGACTGGTTATCCCTGGTGGTGGCATACTATTGCATGGCATTCATTAAACTCCCAGACTTCATTTTGATTAAAGTGTTTTGTTGCACTCACAAGTCTAAACTGGTTTTTCATATCATTACGGGACTATGAAATTTTTTCAGTAAAATAGAAAGACATAATAAATATAATAGTGAGGATGTTTGATGTATTTTAGCTTTAGAATTGCACATCTGTTACAATAAGAACCAGTATCATTGTTTGATATGGATGTATCCTAACTCCACTTCAGCCGGCACCTTGGAGAGAGTTAACCTGGTACTGATGGTGCTGATATGCATTGGTAACCTTTTTAAGCCACACAATGATGATAAGCTTGTAATTAGTAAAACAGTTTTGTCTATTGTCATGCATGATACAATACAGAAATACAAGTTGCTGTTTTTTTGTGAGGATAAATGTAAATAGATTTACCACAGTATACTTATTTCAAACAATTAAGACAAATAATGTAGCATTTGTATATACTTTGTTCATGTGCACAACAACAGTAGGCTTCCTTGCTAACCATTGTATATTAGCACTAGTCTAGTGCAACAAATGCGCGGAACTTTTTTCCTGATAATTGAAACAGTTTATGGAATATAAAATTGTACAGTATATATTTTATGAAGATGTCACATGTTACTATATTATAATATTTTTTTGCAGACACTATCATGATAAAAAATTGAATATCTAAACTTGTTGTTTGTTATTGCTGTAAACAATTACCGTATAACATTTATTGACAAAATAAAGAGATGATTAGTAAGAGATGGTAAGACATTGCAAAAGCTCTTGATAAGTGTCATCAGAAGAAGCAAACTTTGAACCCACAGAACATTTAATTTTTTTCTCTACAAAGTAAGTTACACTATATACAAAATGAAAAGATTGAGTCTTGATATAGAAGAAGGTGAAGGATGAACCCAAACTATCTATTGAACTGCACAACAGCCCACTCTCTCTTTAATTTCTGGATCATCCTCAGTACTTATCTCCAGTGCTGTTAATAGCCTGGGAGCCTAGTCATCCTCAGTCTTGATCATTCTTTGTGCCTTAATCAGCTGAGTTCAAAGTAGCTAGTTAGCTAGCAATTATATTTCTTCTGTCATTTTATTTATTGATTGATTTCGGCAATTTAATAATTTTGACACCATACTTTTGTTATAAATCTGATCATATTATTGCAAAATCTTTGATATGTGGGTATTTATCGCTTATAAAAGAAACCACAAGTTGACGACTGTAGATCTGCCACTGTTGTAGAGTATCTGGAATTCAGGCTTGATCACTGCTAAGAGAACCACAGAGCATACTAAAAGATTTTTTTCATATTAAATAGTCTAGGCTTACCTTGTATTCTATGGGTATTACCACATCTACAAAGAAAAAAAAATCTAGTTTTTTCGCAATATACTATTTTCAAACCCATATCCTAAAGCAGTCTTTTGGTAGTTAAAACTCCTCGTGTAAGTTTCATAAGCATAATACCACTCACTTCCTGGTAATAATAGTGTCTCTCATTAGCAAAATAACCTTGTTGTATGATTTCAGTGAGAAAGTTTTGTATGTTATTGGTACAACTTGCTGCACACAATGTTATTGCACTTCATTTTTACAGCAACAAAAGTTCACTAGATACATTCGGAAGAAGTCTAACTAGGCTTATTATTCTCAGGATACAAATTTCATTTACACACATTACTATTAATAGTATTGCTCACTACCATCTAAGCACACTTTATGGAAGCAAACAAACTATAATGTGGGAGATCCTGCTATTCCAGCAACAATAAAATCACCCACAAATGCATATTCTCTCTCTGTCACACTTTACCATACAGTTTTGTTTACCACACCTTACCTAATTACTTCCATTTTGAATCTCATTTGGCCCGGAGCATGATTTTCTGACTGTCAAGATTTTGAAAAAGAGTGAAACCCTGTGAAGAAGGCTGCAGCGTGAAACATTGGCCCCCTGTGACTGGTTATCCCTGGTGGTGGCATACTATAAATTGCATGGCATTCATTACACTCCCCGACTTCATTTGGATTAAAGTGTTT